>Ga0228536_1000260_pt1 | contig 126794 bp, 94 predicted proteins | sample SJ1Smetagenome_FD_168611 | JGI IMG/M metagenome (GOLD analysis project Ga0228536, IMG submission 168611) | Enriched culture of PCE-dechlorinating microbial communities from Ithaca, New York, USA - SJ1.S | ecosystem: Engineered > Modeled > Simulated communities (microbial... > Unclassified...
TAAGAGGAAAACTTATAAGAAAAGAAAGGATATGCAAGAAGTGAGGAAGCAGAAGAGAGTGTTTAGTCGTTTTCAGGTGGATATAAAGTATCTTACTGATATACCGGAATACGAAATCTGGAGATGGGAACACCATCTTCCGGAATATCTTATCACAGCCAGAGATTATAAAACTGGAGCTACCTATCTGTCTTACAGTCATGAGAAATCATCTACTGCTACTGCTATCTTTATTGATTATTTGCTTTTTTCTCTACATAATTATGGTATTAATCCCGAAACTATTACTATCCAAACTGATAATGGTAAAGAGTTCACTAACCCTTATAGTCAGAAACTTACTCTCTTTGAAAAGATAATAACAGAAAAATATAAGGCAAGACATAAGCTTATCCCTTACCGAAGACCTACCTATAATAGTGATGTAGAGTCCTTTCATAATCTTATTGAGGAGGAGTTTTTTATTTCAGAAAAACCAAATAACGAAACAGAACTCCTGGCTAAAACTTTTTCCTATCAAATATGGTTTAACTCCTATAGAACCAATAGGGGTAGAGATAATCAAAACCCAGAACAAATCTATCAAACAGAACTGAATACAGACAAAGCTATTCCCTTAATACCACCCATTGTGGTTGACAATTATATCCCTCTTATGGGAAAGAAGATCAAGGGGGGATACTTTTTGCCTTTACCACCCAAAACTTTTTTAAGTTGTCCTTGACACAATATAGAGCTATTCAAATTTAGCTTTAAAATAAATTAGGGGAGAAACAAAATGCTGGTTCCTGATGATTTATACTACACAGAAACACACGAATGGGTTAGATTAGATGATGGGATTGCCACTGTAGGCATCACCGATTTTGCTCAAAAAGAATTGGGTGATATTGTCTATCTGGAATTGCCAGAGATTGGAAATAAAGTCTCTGCGGGTGAACCTTGTGGCACTATTGAAGCAGTTAAATCTGCCGAAGATCTGATTAGTCCTGTCAGTGGGGTTATAGAAGAAAAAAATATGGAAGCTGAAGAATCCCCAGAAATCATCAATAAATCACCCTATGAAGAAGGTTGGCTATTCCGGGTTCACCTTTCTAATCTTGAAGAATTGGAAGACTTATTAAGTCCCCGTGACTATACTAAATTAATTGAAGCTTTATGAACGGTGATTAAGAAAAATAAGAATTTTCTCATCATCCTCTCTTCACCTTCTGGAGGTGGGAAAAGCACAATTCTTAATGAAGTGCGGAAAATAAGACCGGACATAGAATATTCCGTATCTTATACTACCAGACCACCTCGTGGAGATGAAAAGAATGGAGTGCACTATCATTTTATTGATGAAGAAGAGTTTTTGCGTCGGCGAGAAGAAGGCGATTTCCTGGAAACCGCCCAAGTCTTTGGTCACTGGTATGGCACTTCTATAAGCTTTATTAAAGACCGTTTAGCTGCCCAGCATCATATTATTCTTGATATTGATGTGCAGGGTGCTGCTCAAATTAGCTCTACCAGTATTCCCTATGTTAAAATATTTATTATGCCACCATCTATGAAAATATTACGAGAAAGACTCATTAAAAGAAATACCGATTCACTGCGGGAAATTGAGAAAAGACTGCTTGTCGCCAAGCAGGAAATTAAGTTTATTCCACAGTATGATTATCTCATAGTTAATGATGAACTTTCTGTTGCGGTTGAAGATGTGTTGGCTATTATTCGCGGTGAAGAAAACCGCACTAACCGTTATCCAGAGCCTATTAAAGACTTTCTGGAAGAGGAGTAATAATTATGTATAATCCTAAAATTGACCTGTTTCTTGAAAAAACTGGTATAGACTATCTATTTTGCCTCCTGGCTAATCTTGAAGCTCAGAGATTAAGTCAGCTTCCTGCTTATGTTAGACAACATTTCCCGGATAAAATTCCTGTTATGGCTATGAATCATGTCGCCGATAATGAAGTTCCCGATTACTTTAAAGAAATAGAAGAAGCCACGCTTAAGATGGCTAAAGAACACTTACCCTATCCTGAAGAAGAAGTGGAACTGGAAGAAGAGACCTACGACGATTCCGGTGAACATATTGAAGAATTAGCTGATTCCACTCATCGTTTCTATAGCGAAGAAGAAGAGGAAGAAGAAATAGAAGAAACAGAGGAAGAGGAAGAAGAATTTTACGAGTTTGAGGATGAGTTGGATAACTTTGAGGATGAAGAAGAATAACCGATTTCTATGATTCCTCGTGAATTAATTCAGCATCTGGAACTGCTGAAAAATCTCGGTGTTAAAGAAATCTTTCTGCCTACTTCTCATAAAGCAGAAATCCTGAAAGAACTAAGTATTAAATATTCTACCTGCACAAAGTGTAAACTTCATACCGGAAGAATCAAATTTGTATATGGAGAAGGTAATCCGGACGCTCTGGCTATGCTTATTGGTGAAGGTCCGGGAGAACAAGAAAATCTAACTGGTCGTCCCTTTGTCGGACCTGCGGGTAATCTTCTTACTAAGATGCTTAAGGCAATTAATCTCTCTCGGGAAGATGTGTATATCTGTAATATCGTGAAATGCAGACCTCCCAATAATCGCAATCCTGAACCGGAAGAAAGGGAAGCCTGTTTACCCTATCTCCTGGAACAAATTGAAATTATACAACCAAAATTAATCCTCATACTCGGATTGGTTGCGGCTCAAACCTTGCTTAATACAAAACTAAGTATGGAAAAATTGCGTCTGACCACTCATAGCTTTAAAGATATTAAAACTTTTGTAACTTATCACCCTTCTGCTTTATTAAGAAATCCGAACTGGAAAAAACCAGCCTGGCAGGACTTACAGCGTTTTCAGGCTGAATATATTAAACTACTTCAATGAATGCTGGCTCTTTATATAAAAAACTTCTACTTTCCTTTTTCCTTGTCCTTTTTCTCTCATCCATTTATGCCGTTATTGCTATCTATGGTGATTCTCAAGGCAATAATGATATTCATAAACAGATAGTTGAAGCTATAATCAAATATCAACCAGACATTACTTTCCATCTGGGAGACATAACTGCTCAGGGGAAAAAGCAGGAAGAATATGATGAGTTCTTTTCTTACTGTAAACTTCTTACAGATTTGTGTCCTCTCTATCCAGTTAAGGGCAATCACGATACTTCTTATGAATTATTCTTGAAAAACTTCCCTTTCTTAAGCCAAACTTATTACACGGTAGAATATGATAGCTTGCTCTTTATCATTCTGGATAGCACTCTGGAACTTTCAACTCATTCCGAACAATTTAACTGGCTAATTGAGACATTCAATTCTAATCCTTTAAAACCTAAGATTATCCTGATGCACCATCCTATATTCAGCAGTGGTTATCATAATGGAAATGAAGATTGGGCACTTTATCTTCCTGCTCTTTTTGCTTCTAATAAGGTTATTGCCGTTTTTTCTGGACACGACCATAATTATGAACATTTACAATGGAAAAACCTCAACTTTTTTATCTCAGGAGGTGCTGGAGGTTCTCTTCGTCCTTCTCTTTCTCAACATCCCTATAGTAAAATCTTTTGCTCTTCCTATAATTATCTTATTCTTAATCGCCAGAAAAATTATTTGATTTGCACTGCTTATAGTTTAGATGGAAATATTATTGATAAAGTAGTCATTTTTCTGGATTTCTGATTAACTTTCAAGCTTTCTTAAAATGCTTTCATTATAACTAAAAGACCCAGAACTTCAGAAAATAATCTCTTTTTATCTTACTTACTGCAAAGTAAATTTATTAGATACTTTATCCTTTTTCTCTATAACTTAATAATAAGGTGGAAATTATTCAATTACCTGTCTCTTCCTTGGCTCTTTCTTGGGGAATTCGCTAAGAAAGAAGCAAGGTGGACTATACAACTATTACAATGTCAAACAGAAGACTCTATTATATTAAAAACTTGTTACTTATATAAGTAATCACTTAAAGAATATAATGAGAATAAATAATGGATATAAGAAAACTATTAATAATCCAGAAATATGTTTTATATAAATGAATAAAGGAAAGATTGTATTTCCCATTTGATACCACTTCTCATATTATCCCTTGAGATTATTCAGAACAAATCATTAAATCTTATACTGCTTCTAATATTTAGATTGACGGAAAATAATATCTATGGTTTTTGGAAATACAGGATTAAGCAAAAAACTTGTTTCATCAGAATATTAAATGTTTAAATATCAAATAATAACAAACTTTAAGGAGATGTACTTATGTTACAAGGTTCCTTTGTGGCTTTAGTAACTCCGTTTAAGCACGGAGAGGTAGATTATGTAGCCTTGGAGAGGCTAATAGATTTTCATTTAGAGAAGGGGACAGATGGTATTGTCCTCTTAGGGACTACGGCAGAAGCTTCCAGTCTGGCATCAGATGAAAGAGAGGCATTACTTTTGTTTGCGATGCAAAGGATAAATCATCGGGTTCCGGTGATTATTGGCACTGGAAGCAATAATTTTAACCATACTCTGGCAGATACCAAGCAGGCTCAGGAATTGGGAGCAGATTATGCGCTGATAATAACCCCCTATTATGTGAAGCCTACTCAGAAAGGTATGGAAGAATATTTTCTGGCTATTGCTGAGAAAACTAACATTCCGATAGTTATTTATAATGTTCCAGGAAGGACGGGAGTGAATATTTCATCTACCACAGTGGTAAAACTTGCCCGTGAATGTTCTCAGATTGCGGGAATAAAGGAAGCAAGTGGTAATTTAATCCAGGCAACGGAAATAGTTCGTGATGCACCTGAAGGTTTTGCTCTGTTAAGTGGTGAAGATGCAATGAACTTTCCTTTAATGGCAATTGGTGGCAAGGGTTGTATCTCAGTTACGGCAAATATTATTCCCCATGAGATGAGTGAGCATATACATACTTGTTTAAATGGCGATTTTATTACTGCCGCAAAACAGCATCAGCATCTATTAAAGTTACATCAAACTATGTTTATAGAGACCAATCCTATTCCCGTGAAGGAAGCATTGCATATGATGGGAATGCTGGAATTGGAATTCCGTTTACCTATGTGTCCCTTAATGGATAACAATAGAGAGATATTACATAATGTTTTAAGTGAATATAAACTTATTTAGGAGAATATAATGAAAAAGCAGGTGGAAAAATACGGTTTTAAACTGCTTGAGACTCGTGAGATAAAAGAAATCTCAGCAACCGCTTATTACTACGAACATAAGAAGAGTGGAGCCCATTTTCTCAATGTTAAATGTGAGGATAATAACAAAGTTTTCTGCGTAACTTTTAAAACTGTACCTCAAGATAATACCGGATGTCCACATATAATGGAGCATTCTGTTTTAAATGGCTCAAAGAATTTTCCTGCAAAATCCACTTTTATGGAGTTGATAAAAGGGTCGTTGCACACTTTCATCAATGCAATGACAGATTCGGATATGACTCTTTATCCTGTAGCCAGCACCAACGAGAAGGATTTCTATAATCTTTCCAGAGTCTATATGGACGCAGTTTTTTTCCCTAAAATCTATGAGCAACCACATATTCTTCGTCAGGAAGGCTGGCATTATGATATCAAAGACCCTGAAGATGAGCTTAAGATTATTGGCGTGGTCTATAATGAGATGAAGGGAGCATATTCTTCTCCAGATAACTTGATTGAATTGAACAATCAGATTGCTCAATTTCCCGATTCGCCTTATAAATATGATTCTGGGGGAAATCCTAAGGAAATTCCTCAACTCACTTATGAAGCTTTTATCAACTTTCATAAAAAGCACTACCATCCTTCCAATTCCTATATCTTTCTTTATGGAGATGCCGATGAAAATGAAATAATGGAAATGATGGATAAGGAATATCTCTCGCAATTTAATAAGGATGTGGAACCGGTGGAAGTACCCTTCCAGAAACCTTTTACCCGAACCAAGAAACTGGAAGTGGAATATCCCGTTGAAGAAGGGAAAGATATAAGTGAACAATATCATCTAAGTTTGAATTTTACTTATGGTAAAAATCCTGATTTAATAACCGTCTCTGCCATAAATGCTTTGATGGATATCCTGATGAGTACACCTGCTTCTCCTTTAAAAAGAGCCATTTTGGAATCAGGTTTAGCTCATGATGTGAGAGTTTCTTTAAATATCGGCATTTTACAGCCTACTTTCAGTTTAATCTGCAAAGAAGTTAAAAAAGAGAATATCCCTCTTCTGGTTCAGCTTATCACCGATGAGTTGAATCGTCTGGTTAAGGAAGGGATTGATAAAAAACTCATTGAAGCAGTTCTCAATCGTAGAGAGTTTTTCCTAAGAGAATGTCCCAGTGGTAATTTCCCTAAGGGCCTTTATTATGCTTTCAATATTTACCATCACTGGATACATGGTGGTAATCCCATAGACGCTCTGGCATTTGAAGATATTCTGAAAGAATTGAGAAGAGGTCTCACTGAGCCCTATTATGAAGAATTGATTAAGAAATCAATGCTTAAGAATCATCATAGCAGCCAGATAACCTATGTTCCTGTTCCGGGACTGGCTAATAAATGGGAGCAAGAGATAAGGGAAAAACTGGCGGAAGAGAAAAACAAATTGAGTGAAGCTGTGCTAAATAAGCTGATAGAAGAGACCAGAGAATTTCAACAATGGCAACTACAACAACCAACTCCTGAAGAGCTTGCCCGAATTCCGTTCCTCACGCTTGAAGATATAAATCCTGAAGCAGAAGCCTATCCACTGGAAATAGAAAAAATCGGAACTAAAACTATCCTTACTCATCCTTTAAAAACTAATGGAATTGTCTATCTCAAAGCTTATTTTGACCTTGACCATTCTTCCGAAGAAGACCTTCCCTGGCTTTCGCTATATGCTTCTCTTATGGGAATGGTGAGTAGTAAAAATTATTATTACATAGACCTTTCCAACGAAATATACAGTCATACTGGTGATTTGAATTTAAAGTTAAATATCAGACCCAGTTATCAGGACCCAGATGTCATTCTGCTCAAGTTCCTGCTTAGTGGAAAAGCACTATATAATAAGACAGAAAAACTTATTGAACTGGCAAAAGAATTTGCTTTCTATCCTCTTTTTGATGACTATGATAGATTGAAACTACTTATCCGGGAAGCAAAAGCCAAACTCCAAACCAGATTATTTTATTTTGCCGAAAGTATCGCAACTAACCGACTTTTTGCTCCTTCCAGCCAATTACATCATTTTCTTGATCTTACCAGTGGTCTGGATTATTATCGTTTTCTCAGTGACTTAGATAAAAAATTAGAACAGGATATAGAAATTATTGCTCATAAACTTGAACAGATACGGGATACTTACTTCTTACAGAATAATCTCTTAATAAGTATCACCGCAGAAGAAGAAGCCATAAAAGATACCATTAATGGATTAAATCCATTTCTTGATGCCATTTCTGATAAAGTGTTGCCACCTGTTGAACGATATTTTCATCCTAAAGAACTCAATGAAGGTATTATTGCTCCCATTCAGGTGCAGTACTGTGCCAAAGGTGGTAATTTCTTCCGTAAAGGTTATTCTTATTCTGGAAAATTGAGAGTACTCACTAATATTCTCAATAGCGATTACCTGTATCGTGAACTCCGTGAAAAAGGTGGTGCTTATGGAGCCTGGTCAGGGTTTACCTTGAATGGTTATATGTATTTTGTTTCCTATAGAGACCCCAATCTTCAAAGAACTCTGGAGATTTATGATCAGACTTCTGAATTCTTGCGTAATTTTGAATGCAGTAAGCGGGATATGGAAAGGTATATCATTGGTGATATCTCCAATCTGGATTATCCTAAAACTCCTGAAGGAAAGGGTGCTCAATCAGATGATGATTATATCACTGGTTTTACCCAGGAAGATAGACAACAGATTAGAGATGAGGTACTTTCCACCAGATTGGAAGATATTCGTCAATATGCAGATATGATTGAAGAAGTGATGAGTATGAATCATTACTGCGTGGTAGGAAATGAGGCAAAACTAAAAACAGCCAGCGAACTATTTGATAGATTAACCCCACTTTTATCTTAAAACTATGAAACCCAAGGACAAGAAAATCCTCAAACCACATCGTCCAGCAAGGTTAAAAAATACACGCTTGCTGGACCTTGAGGTATTGGATGAATTGCCCGATAATATAAAGTTTAAAGCAAAAAGAACTCCCGAAAAAGTTGCTGAAACCTACAAAAAAGATATGCAATTAATTTCAGGGCGTATACTGGAAATTAAAAGTAACTATCAATATACTATTGAAGCTGATAATAAAACCTTTACGGCAACTCTTTCGGGAAGATTAAAGCAATTCGCTTTTCATAGTAAGTCCATAGTAGCCGTAGGTGATTATGTGGAACTGGATATCTTAGCTGAACCACCAAGAATTGAAAATATCCTTCCGCGTAAGAATACTTTAACTCGTTATCTGGGTTCTAATTTCCAAAGACCTACCATCTTAGCTGCTAATATTGACCAGGTAATAGTTACTTCTTCCTGGAGAAAACCAATGATTAAACCTGGATTGATAGACCGCTATCTCTGTCTTGCTGCTCTGGATAATATTGATGCTATCATCATTATCAATAAAGTTGACCTCTGTGAAGACCGGGAAAAACTGGAAGAAACGGTATCTTACTACAAAAACGTAGGTTATACTCTTCTATATACCTCTGCTCTTACGGGTGAAGGTATAGATGAACTTTATGAACTGTTAAAAAATCGCGATAGTGTCTTCTCCGGTCAATCCGGAACAGGGAAAAGTTCTATTATTAACAGACTGGAACCTTCACTGAATCTTCCAACCGCTGAGGTCAGTGATTACAACGAAAAAGGAAAGCATACCACCACCAGCACTATTCTGATTCCCTGGAGTTTTGGAGGTCATCTGCTGGATACACCTGGAATTAAAACCGTGCATCTTGCTAAAGATACTAAGTCTCAAATTCCCCGAATTTTTCCTGGTTTTGCAACTCTGGCACCTTTATGTTATTTCAATGATTGCACTCATACTCATGAAGAGCATTGTGCTGTCCTTTCTGCTCTGGAAGAAGGGAAGATTCCTACTAATCGTTATCTTTCCTATGTTAGTCTATTGAATTCCTTATAATGAAAAACTTCGTAATCTACATCAATCAAGCTTATAAAGACAAAACTGCTATTTATGATTTGCTGGAAGAACTTAAAAGTGAGGACCACTTGAACTTTTATGGCATTCCTTCTCAGCAAGAGATTCTTCCTCCAGATATTCATATCCTGGAAAGCGATAAAACTCCTAAAATAGATTGTGTGCTCGTATTTGGTGGTGATGGAACTATTCTCAGAGCTAAAAATATCGCTCTTAGGACAAAAGCTCCTATTTTAGGAATTAATATAGGCTATCTTGGTTTTCTTTCGGAAACTACCTTAGGCGAATTAAAATCTTCTCTTAGAGACCTCTTGAACAAAAAATATCGCTTGCAGGAAAGAATGCTTATTCAATGTCAGCTAAGGAGAAATGGCTCTATTATCTATAAAGATTTGGCTTTAAATGATGCTGTTGCCTGTAAAGCTGAAATGCCAAAACTTATTGGAGTACGAATCTTTAACAATAGAAGATTCGTTTTTGACACACGATGTGATGGTGTAATTGTCAGCACTCCTACAGGTTCAACTGCTTATTCCCTGGCTGCTGGAGGTCCAATTTTATCCCCAGAAATGAAAGCTATGGTATTAAGTCCGTTAAATCCTCATCTTTTAACTGTTCGTCCTATGGTTTTCCCTTCCACTGACCATATCTTATTGCGTATCCATAACCTGGAAGCACCAGCTACTCTTCAAATAGATGGAGTTAATTGTAGTCCCATAGAAGAAAATGATGAAGTAGCTATCACTGCTGCAAAGCAGACAGTACAGTTTGTTAAACTTTCTAATCGCACTTTTTATCAAATTCTTAGACGCAAGATGCACTTGGGAAAATAGATGCTGACCGAGCTTTATATCCAAAACTATCTCTTTGTTCCCCAAGAAAGAATAGAGTTTGGACCAGGGATGACAGTCTTAACGGGTGAAACTGGAGCAGGGAAATCCATATTAGTTGGTGCTATTGCTTTAATTTTTGGGGATAACTCTACCGCTTTAGAACCTTATGATGAAACCAAACCTATCTATCTGGAAGCTACCTTTGATATTTCTCATAATTCAGAAGTACAAAGCTTTTTACAGCAACAGGGGCAGGAGATAGATTCTGAACTTACCCTAGCTCGGGAAATTAAACCAGCAGGGAAATCCACTTATTTTCTTAATGGCCGCAAGGTATCAGCCTCTCTTTTGCGTGAATTAAAACCTCTAATGATTGATTTTCACCATCAGCGTGACCAGCAAAGATTACTGTCTAATGCCTATCAGCTTCAATTATTAGACCTTTATGCCCAAAATTCCTCTCTTAAAAAAGAATATGCTCAAATCTATCACTCGCTGAAATCTGCTTTGAAAGAGCTGGAAAAACTAAAAGAAGAAGAAGAAAAAAATCGTCAGCTAAAGGAACTGTATCAGTATCAGTTTAGTGAGCTGGAAAAGGCTAACCTCAAAATGGGAGAGGATGAGGAATTGCAAAAAGAATTTGAACTACTGAGTAATGCACAAGACCTAATTGAAACTGCTTCTTCTGCCTATTTCACTCTTTATGAAAGTGAAGACAGTATTCATTCTCGTTTGGCTCAGGTTATTAATAACCTTAGCTCCTACAGCTCTATTTTTCCACGGATTGCTCCAATTCTGGAAAATTTAAAGGATTGTTTGGAACAAATTTCTGCTTCTGCTTCAGATTTGAATGATATCAGTCAAAGTATAAATCTTAATCCGCAAAGACTTCAAGAAATTCAACTTCGTCTGGATGAGATAAATAGCCTGCTCTATAAACATCGTGCAAAAAATATCGCTGAACTGATTGAACTTTTCCAGCAAAGAGAGGGTCAAATCAATGCGATGGAAGACCTCAGTGCAACTATTAAAGCTCTGGAGAATAGCATTCAGCAAGATTATGAAAACCTTAAAGAGCTGGGAGAAAAACTTACAAAATCTCGTCAAAAAGCTGCAGATTCCCTGGCTAAAGAACTGCAAGAAAATATCCGTCTTCTTTCTATTCCTGATGCTCTGTTCAAAATAAATATTGACAAAAAGACAATTGAGAATATGTTATTAGAACAATATCTAAGTGTATGCAGTGATGAAGGAGAAGATAACTGTCAATTTCTCTTCAGTGCTAATCGGGGAACTGACTTAAAACCTCTTTCTGCAGTCGCTTCAGGTGGCGAACTTTCACGTATATTACTTGCTATTAAAAAGGTATTGTCGGAAAGAATGGAAGAAAAACTTATTATTCTTGATGAGATTGATGCAGGAATCGGTGGTAAAACTGCCGATTATGTTGCTCAGTTTATTTATCAATTAGCACAGCATCATCGCATTATTTGTATTACACATCTGGCTCAAATTGCTGCTATTGCCAATGAACAACTGGCTTTGCAGAAAGTGCCAGCTAAGCATAAAAATGTTATTAGTATTATTTCCCTTGAACCACAACAAAGAAAGCAAGAACTTGCCAGAATGTTGGCTGGTGATATTTCCGAAATTTCTTTAAAACATGCTGAAGAATTAATGACTAAATATAAATGAGGTTATAATGGCAAAAATTTCCAGTACTACTCGCAAGAGAATTAAAGGTATAGCTATAATTATTATTTTTCTTTCGCTCGGATGGGCAATTTTTTCTGCAATGGAGCAAAAGGATAGTGGTCCCAATTTAAATGAAATCTTCAAAAAGTCAAATAAGACCTTTGAAGAAACTCATGCCATCAAAAAAGCTAAAATTAGAATCAGCAGTCCCAATATCGCTAATGCTCTTCAACAGATGGATGCTATTGTCCATTCCTATGCTGTGGATACACCTCTATTGAAATCTCGGGAAAGCTCCTATGGTGAATTTATCTTTAAAGTGGATAGTTATAAAATGCCCGAATTAACACAAAAACTCGCTTCTCTGGGGAATATTGAACAGCAAATTGAAGTGGCTGATACATCACTGGTGAATAAATCCTTAGCTACTGAAGAAGAAATCCTCAAATCTAAAAGAAAAGAACTGGCAGACCTGGAAGCAGCAGGAAATATATATGGCTCAACTTCCGACTATAAAAATAAACTGATTAGTGAAATTCGTGTTCAGGAAAATAGAGTTAAAGCACTTCGTCAATCTGATATTACTTTACTTTATGTACAACTTATTCCATCTGTGGTTAGCAATCAATTTTCTTGGGCTAAAACCTTTGCTCTCAATTTCGTTAAAGCTCTCGTGATTTTAGTAGTAGGTGTAGTAGTGCTCTATTATATGTTAAGATTGATAGCTTATATCCTTTCGCTGTTCGGAGTTAAAGGATTTAGTGCCAGTACCTTAGGTAGTAGTTATCGCTATGGTGATTACTATAACCGATATTATTCCCGTTATGGTTACGGGAGACACAGACGTAAGGTTAAACGTATTTACAAAGATGGCAGAACGAACGATCAATCTGAAAATAAGGAAGAAACTAAGGATGAACCTAAAACCTGAAGGAGGTAGCTAAATGCAACCGTGGCAAATCTGGATTATTCTGGGAATAATCTTTACTATAATTGAAATATTTGACCCAGCTTTCTTTTTCATTGCTTTAGGTATTGCTGCTCTCATTACTGGTTTATTGAGTCTTTTCTATATTGTAGGTAGTAATGTTCTGCTGCAAATTATTATATTCTCTGCTCTTAGCTTTATCTGCTTTCTTCTTACACGCAAAATTGGGAAAAAAATACTCCAGTTTCCTACAGCAGAAACCAATATTTATGCTCTTAAGGGGAAAACAGGTTTTGTTACAAAAGCCATTCCTCAGGATGGAAAAGGTTATGTGAAAGTAGGGGGAGAAGAATGGTCAGCTATCTCTGAAGATGGTTCTCCTATTGAGGAAAATACTAAGGTTATTGTTCTGGGCGTGGAAGGTAATAAACTGATTGTTAAAAAAGCTCAATAAAGAATTTTCTAATTAATCATCTAAATAATTAAATCCTAATAGATTAGATTGTGAAGATAGCATTAAATAAAAATGATACCTGGTATATCTATAAGTATTTATATAAATAGTACCCTTTTAATAATTGTAGCAGATTCAAAATAACAAAAGAATATATTATAAATTATTTCAAGAATGAAAGGATATGACATTCTTCTCTCGTAGATGCTTTTCTGAATGCTCTTAATAATTCACTTTTTATTGAAGGATTTTCCGAAACAACAGAGAGTTTTAAAATTTTTTCTTCCCCATAATTAATTGGGAAACAATGAGATGCCAGATATTTAAAAATAATTTCTAACAAATAACAAATCACATAATTATCAACAATCTTTATAATTTTTACCTTTCATCTTGGCCTTGAATTTATCCTATCTCTCTCTTAGCTCTTTGTTGCCTAAGTAGCTAAGAGAGAGCTAATTAGGAGCCAAGTGACAGATAAGTGCTCTAATTAATTGTCTATGTTGGTGTTATCGTTTTTTCAGGAGAAGTTATTGCAGTTTAATAAAATCTTATTGATTAAATAAGACATAAATATACTCTAAACGATATATTATAAACAGAATGACTTTAATTTACGAGAATAATTGATGAAAAAATGGAAAATTAAAATTCTGTGTTTAATCTAGTGAAGAAATTGAGTCCTGGACCAGGGTATCCATACTCTGTCTCGTAATAGGTATCAAAAATATTTTCTAAACCTACAGCGAGACTGAACTTTTTGAATTTATAGGACAAGCCTATATTGTGCAACCAGTAAGAAGAAAGGATATGATAATTATTTAATTTATCCTGACTAAAACGGCTATCATTATAGCTAAAGGTATATCTAAGTTTTAATTTCCAGGGCAAAGATAAATTCTGAGTAAAGTTAGCTTGATGATGTGGAGTTTCAGTTAGTTCATAATTCTCAGTTCCTTCCCACCAGATATATGAATAGGCAACCTCACTTTCCCACCAGGCAAATGGTTTGAACATCAGACTGTATTCTGTGCCAGCAGAATGCACTTTATAAATATTTTGGTATGTATCTCCCTGTCTATCAATCAGATTTCGTGTATTATTATAAAATAAGCTTAACTGATTGCTAAAAATTATATTCCCTGCTTTAATTTTCTGTTGATGACTGATTTCACATTTAATAGCGTTTTGAGGTTTAAGGTTTGGGTTACCATTTTCCGCGGAAAATAGCTGACGCATTGTAGGAAAAGAGATGTTATTCCCAATGGAAATAGTACTTTTACTCAGCTCATTCCATTTAAAATTGAGAGCTGCAGAAGGTTCAGGAAAAAAACTGAGTGAACTCTTCACATCACAATGATGACTGCTTGCCCCCAAACCAGCGAGGAAATTAACTTTATTATTCAGCTGGTATTTCCACTGGCAGAAGGTGTTATAAATATTTAACCAGTGAGGAGTCCACTGAAGATAGTTTCCATTGTCTTTTCTGGTGCTATGCATAGATTCCAATCTAAAGCCAAAATTAAAAGTATTCCAAGCATCGGGAACCCATTCCATTCTTGGATTAAAACCCAGAGTATAGTAACGCATATGGCTATCCAGAATAAGATACTGGTGAGAAGCATCACTGTATTCCCTATAAATGTCTTGACCTCCATCGTAATAAAGATGAGAACTTAGCTTTAGGAATTCATTGAGAATATCTACATATTCCAAAGTCGTCCAGTAGTGCATCCAATCTGTATATTGACGGTAATCCAGAGTATAGATAGATGAAGGAATAAGCTTTTCCAGCACATAAGTGAAGCCAGCAGAAGCTCCTACCTGCCTGAAAGGATTGAACTCATAGTCCAAACGAGTCTGAAAATCATATTGAGTCTTCAAACTGTGATTGCGTACCCCTCCATTTTCAAAGGGGGTAGGAGTGAAATCTTTTGGTAATACGATGCCTTCATTATGTTCTCGTGCCAGACTAACTCTATAGCCAAATTTTTTAAGCTTGTGATCTGAGCTGATTTCAAATCTATTGGCATTGTTTCTTTTAGCTAATAGATTGAGTTTTAGCCAGCTATCTTTTCCCGGGTCAGAAGTGATAATATTGACTACTCCGCCCATAGTATTTGTTCCATAAATGGCTGCACTGGGACCTTTAATAATATGGATTTCTTTTATGTCGGAAGGAGAAAATTGATGTAAGTCAATATTGCCGAAATAACCACTATTAAGTGGACGACCATCCACCAGAACTTTCACTTCATTACTTCGGAAACCCCGAATGCGTAGATTGCTCTCATCTTTTGTGCCAGTTGTATTTGTCACTCCGGCAATATCCTGCAATCCTTCATAAAGATTGAGAGCAGCAATCCCCTTTTGTTCTATATAATCAATAATATGAAGAGCTCCGATGGCATCCTCTGGTTTATCTGCTATAACTCTCACGGTCGGGAGTAGATATGTTTTCTTAACCAGAGAATCCACCGGAGCTGGATTGGTTGTTATCTCTGCAAAACAATTCAGAGATAAAAGAAGTATTAATAAAAGGGAAAGATATCTGGACAAGTTTACTTTTCCGTGACCATTTCCGTGCTTTCAAAACCGCTTAAATCACTGGGTATGGTAAAAGTCAAATCTGCTTTTTCTTGAGGTGCCAGGGCAAAATCAAAATTCTGGGCAGAAGTAGCACCATAAACATTGATTTTTGCCAGTTTTTTGAATTTTTTCATATTACCCGGAAGAGTGGAATTGAAATTGGGGAAAGTTGTAACCTCTGAATTTAATAAATAATAACCATCGTTAATTAGCTCAGGTTGATAGTTCTTACTGTATCCATCCACGGCTACAAAAGCTACAGAATCATAAGCAGCAATACCCTGAAGCAAGTCACTAAGCTTGATAGCATCTTCGGCTGTGTCTGACCAGTTATCCACCGTATAAGTGCTCAGTCCGCGCAATTCAATCAGTTTAGAACCTCTATTACCAGCATCTACATCCACCTTCCGATAGAGACGAAACAATCCTGCATTTCTAACTTTAAAAGCCGAAGGCAGTCCCATTCCAGGAAACCAGGTTCTATGGTCGTCATTGGGAATATAGTATCCTTGCGAAAAAGTTTCCCAGGGCAAGTCATAACCTGCATAAGCACTTTGACGAGGACTGAATCCATCAGTTGAACTGACGATTTCATAAGCAAATAAAGAACGGCATTCCAAATCTGCTTCTGCCTGAGGGTCAATATAAATACGCACGGTATCGGGATTGATAAACTGGTCAAGTTTGTAACCAAGAATCTTGACCTCTGAGGGATTGTCTTTTTCACTGCAAGCAGTAAATGCTAAGAGCAGTAAAAGTACTAATAAATAAATCAGCTTCTTCATTTATCCTCCTAAAAGCTGTAAAAGAGGGGAGATTTAATTGCTCTCCCGCCTTTCCAAAATGGGAGGCATAACCGTTTCCAGTTATACCCTGTCGGTGTTTAATCCTGCTTATTGAGTTTAGATTCAAACACTCGGCGTACTTCTCTTTTATGATACTAGTCCTTATTGTCAAGAAAAATTAAGGACTGAAATAATTATTAAGTCAATAAGATTTAAAAAAGAAAGTATTTAAATGACCAAGACTCACGGTATTTTTATTGACAAGAAAAGCTATCTTAGATGTTAGGATAAAGCAGTTAAATAAGTTAAACCGCCTGAGCATATAACATTATTTTTGATAGATACCAAAGCTGAGAGAATAAGTTCTAAGGAATTTTAAAGTTGAATTCTATCAGATTATATAAAATAGGATTTTTAGCGGATTTACTTTTATTAGTTCTTTCAAAGTTTATAAATAAATGAGGTTATATTGAGATGTTAGCCGTAAAGAACCTTTCCCGTAGTTTTGGGGATATTAAGGCAGTACAGAATATAAGTTTTACTGCAGATAAAGGGGAAATTGTAGGTTTTCTCGGTCCTAATGGAGCAGGGAAAACAACTACTCTCCGGATGATGGTGGGATATCTGCAACCTGATAGTGGAACCATTGAGCTGGATGGAGAAAATGTGTTTGATAACCCTCTTGCAGCCAGTGCTCGTATAGGTTATCTTCCTGAACTTAATCCTCTTTATAATGAAATGACCGTGGAAGAATTTCTAAGATTTATCGCTGCTCTGCGTAAAATGAAAGAACCATATCTTTCCGAGAGATTGGAGTTTGTTAGAGATAATTGTGGCTTGGATGAAGTATGGAAACAGAAAATAGGCACTCTTTCTAAGGGTTATCGTCAACGTACAGGTCTCGCTCAAGCTATAATTCATAATCCGGACTTACTTATTTTAGATGAGCCAACCAGTGGACTTGACCCCAATCAAATTCTGGAAATTCGGGAATTGATTCGTGAACTGGGAGAAAATAAAACCGTTATCCTTTCCAGTCATATTATGCAAGAAGTACAAGCTCTTTGTTCCCGGGTAATTATTATCCATAAAGGACAAATCATTGTTGATGATAGCATAGAGAATCTCAGTTCTTATATTTCAGAGACCACTCAGATAGTTCTTGAAATGGAAGCGGAAAATCCAGATTTTCAACCCTGGTTGGAACAATATCCTCAAGTTCAGCTAACTGACATAGAACCTAAAGATGACCATTTAGCGTTCAAGTTCACCATACCCATAGAGATGGATCTTCGTAAGGAATTATCTGCTTTTGTATCAGAGCAGGGCTGGTATCTTATCAGTATGTATAGAGAAACTCAAAGTCTGGAGGAAATTTTCCATTTACTCACCTCAGAGGAACCTTTCTATACTGAAGAAGAAGAAAAAGAGGAAGAAGAGGAAGTTATAGAAGGGGAAGAAATTTCTTCTGAAGAAGTTAATGAGTCTGAGGCAGAACCAGAAGAAGAGACAATATCTTTAAAGGAAACTGAAGAAAAGGCTCAAGAAGAATCTTCAACCAAGGAGCAAAAATGAACCCTGCATTAACTATAGCTAATAAAGAATACTCTCTGGCAAATCGTTCCTTAAGCACTTATATCATTTATGGTGTTTATCTTCTGGCTTGTGGCATCTGGTTTGCTCTTAATGCACTTAAAATCGGAGCGGCAGATATGCGAGGTATCTTTGGTGTTATGCATACCCTGTTTTTATTCTTTATTCCTGCTTTAACTATGGGAAGCATTGCTAAAGAACGAAGCACTGGCACTCTGGAGCTTATCAGCACTTTACCTATCAAGCTGGGTCACATCGTTTGTGGCAAGTTTTTAGGTGTTTTATTCCAGTTAGTCACCGTCTTGCTTTTTACTCTTGTTTTTGTATTATTAATTAGTCTTTTTGGTATAGGGGTAGATTATGGAGCTATCTTTACCGGTTATCTTGGTTTGTTATTTGCTGGAGCGGCTTTTATAGCCATAGGAATGTTTGCCAGCAGTCTAACAGATAATCAAGTTCTGGCTTTCATTATAGCATTTGCCATCTCAGGGGCTCTGTTTATCATTGGTCGCATAGGAAATTTAATCCCTCTGAAACTTTTTGCCACTATTGAATACTTTGGTTTTGATTATCATCTGGAAAGCTTCCTTAAAGGGGTGATTGATAGTAGAGACCTAATCTGGTTTGCTGCCGTGACCATAATCTTTATCCTTTTAGCTCAATTCCGTCTTCAGGCTCAAAACCTTAGTCAGGAGCGATAAAATGAACACACGCAATCAAATCATAACTTCCTATATCATCAAAATCCTGATTGTAGTGCTGGTAGTAATTATTTCCAGTTTCCTTTATTTCCGAATTGACCTGAGTAAAAGTAAGTCCTACACTCTGGGCAAAGCAACTAAAGAGACTCTTCATTCTTTAAAAGATAAAGTTATAGTTAAGGTTTTTGCATCACAGGATTTACCACAGGAATTGAGCACTATAAACCGTAGCTTAAAAGATATGCTGGAAGAATTTGCCCGTAATTCCCATAACAAGTTTAGTTTTGAATATGTTAGAGCCAGCAATAATAAAGAACTGATTGAACAGGCAAGAGAGTATGATATTCCAGCCTATTCTTTTACTGCCTATGAGGATGAAAAACTTGTTACTAAACAGGTGGTCTTTGGCTTGTATCTGGAAAGTGCTGGAAAATCTTCCTCTATGTATCTAAGACCTGGTATGGAACAAATGATGGAATATCAGCTCTTGAAACAAATTAATAAACTGCATCCAGATAATTTACCTGAACTAACCGTCTTTATGGATTCTCTTAGTATGGTTCATCAATATACAAATTATTCAGATGCCTTAGCTACTTTTTTCCTTGAATTGATGGATAACTATAGAATTACCTACACTGACCTTAACACCCGTCCTAAGTATACCCCTGTTATGCTATGTTTAGGAACTATTGATACTTTGAGCACTAAACAACTCTACTATCTTGATCAATATCTGATGCAAAACGGAAATATAGTTATGACTCAGGATCGTGCTCTGATGTTTTTATCTGAGCGTGGTTCAGCTCTGGCTCTTCTGGATGGACCTATATTTAGGCTTCTGGAACATTATGGAATTCGTATAGAACCCAATATTGTGCTGGATATGGAATGTGAATATGGTAGAGGAAGTGGTTTAGGAACTATAGTCCCCTATCCTTTTATTCCAAGATTACGTCCTAATCCTAAATTTCCCTATACTGCTGGTTTTCCAGTTATCACTATGAATATTGCTTCTGAAATTAATCACGTTCCAGATGCTAAAATTAAGTTTGAAAATGTGCTCCAAACCTCTAATCATTCCAATGTTTTAATAGGACCTGATTTTAGAGTGGATATAGCTGTCCAAAAAGGTCTGGATCCTGGTTATCTCAGTCAACCACCCAAAACAGTTGCTGCTGAGGTGTCAGGCACTTTTCATAGTTTTTTCCATGCAGCACTGGATGATAGTACCTTCTATAATTCCACGGATAAATCAAAGATTATCCTATTTGCGGATAGCGAATTTCCCTTGGAATTTAGTGCAGGAGCATTTATTGTTCTTAATGCCGTGGATTATCTTTTAGGTAGGAACGATATGATAAAAATCCGTTCACCAAGAGATGTCTATAATGAACTCAGTGCAGAAGTTTATATGCAAAAACACCAGATGCAACCTGCTGAACAAGAAAAGACTATTTCTATTTTAAATAGATATTTTCGGCTGACCGCTATTTTCTTGCCTGTTCTTCTTTTGGCACTCTTTGGCATTATTCAAGCTTCAAGACACGCAGCAAAGATTAAATATGAAGAATAATAAGATTATCCTTTTAATCGTCTTTCTTGCGTTGCTGGCAGTGGCTATCTATCTGCTAACTTCTCGTCAGAAAAAAGAAACCCTAAAGCCTATATTTCCAGCTGATTCTACAGCTATTGCCAAGATTGAGATTACCAATCCCGATACCAGTATCACTTTTTCTAAAATAAATAATCACTGGACGATAATCTATCCTATTAAATGGGATGTGGATGAAGACCGTTTCAAGATGTTCTGGAACGAAGTGCTAAAAGAGAAATATTCCACTGAACCTGTTGCTTCTGGCAAAGCAGCGCTTGATCAATATGAATTAAAAGATTCCACTGCACTTAAAATCAAGGTCTATGATAGTAAGAATAAACTTCTTAAAGAGGTGTGGTTCTCTGATTTAGGTAATCCTGCAGATTATTTCTGTTTTAAAGGGGATAATAATGTCTACCAGATAAAACGAAAAGTCTGCTTAAATTATCAACCAAATTTAGATTCCTGGCGTTCACCTTATGCACTTAGAATATTCCCGGAACAATTATATGCTATTGAAGTTAAGCATACCAAAAACAGCTATCAATTGACTCGTAACGGAAATATCTGGCACTATAAAGATAGTAAGGAGGATTTTGATATCCCCCCTGGAAATGTCACTATGGGCAAGATATTAAATGCTCTTTCAAGATTAGGTTCGGGCACAATTATGTCTCTTGATAAAGCTCCAGAATTGGGGAGTTCTGCTTGTTCTGTTAAACTTTTATTAACTGATAATTCCACCATCCAGATTGAATTTTATCCTGGAGAAAAGAATTACTTTATGACTATTGACCTCTATCCAGACCTGGTCTTTGAAGTGCCATTTGACACCTATTTCCGTTTTACAAGATTTGCTGCTACTTTCCGTGCTCAAGAAGGTGATCCGGAGGAACTTTTACGCTAAATATCATCCATTGCCTCCAATTGAATGAGAATCTCTATGCTGAAATCATATCTATCTGGGATAAAACAGGTATCAGTAATCCTGAACGTGCCGATAGTTTTGATTCTATCCAGAGAACTTTAGAACATGGAGGCATTCTTCTTCTGGCATATATGGATGCTATCTTAGTGGGAACTATATGGTTAACTAATGATTACCGTAGATTATATATTCACCATATGGCAGTTTTACCAGAGTTCCAGAAGCAAGGGATAGGTCGCTCTTTATTACAAGAAGCAATTCAAATAGCTGATAAACAAGGTCTTCAAGCTAAGTTAGAAGTTTACTCTGATAATGCTGCTGCCTTGAATCTTTATCGTTCTATGGGTTTCAAAGTACTGGATGGCTATTTGGTTATGATTCGGCGAAACTGAATCTTAGAATAGACCGTATTTATAGGAGACCCCAGCGACGACGGAAAAATAACTCCAAACAGAAAGCTACAATAAATAAAGTTAACACATACCATTTCCGATAAAGAGGGATATCTTTGCTTTTATTGACCACCCTGTTTTGAGCTGGAAGGGGTTGAAAACTTTGGAGGGTAGCAGGATATAGAAGTTTTCCTTTAGTTTCTGAAGTTATCCAGGAAAGTAGAGGTATATTCAAGTCAAAATCCATTGATTCCAGAGAAGATTCTGCTACATTAAACTTTCCTGAAACACTTTGTTTACTCATCTGATCTGAAATAGTAAAACTGTAAATCCCAGGTTTATCCAGACTGAAATGAGTGGTATATTCACCTTCTGCTTGAATCATAAAATCACGATATACTTCTTTCCCACTTGCATCAAGAATTTTAAGCTCAGGATTCAAATCCAGAAGCAAACCTCTAATATTATCTTCTGCTCGCAGTCTTATATTAATTTCTTCTCCCAGGAAATAGCTGTTGTTATAGATAGCATAATAGCCCGTGGAAGAAGTGTTAGCTAACCAAGTTAAGGTATTAGAAAGTAATTTTTTATAGCCACCACTTTCGCTTTGCATTTGCCACTTCCAGAGATTCAAAAATGCCATTGCAATTACTTTTGCTCTACCTTGAGTGTTTACTGCTATGGCAGGAGAGTTTTGTGGATTGTCTATAGTTGCCAGAACCTCAGCTCCTTTAGTTGATGTCACATAATAGTAATCCAATGGAGGAATATTTTGCAATTCTGAATTGACAAATTCCAGCATAGGATATCTGGCTGCTTGAGGAGTCAATTCCAGAAAACCCTGATAAACACTGCTTATATTGGATTTTTGTAAAGGAAGGATAGAAGCAAGTTCTGGAAGGGGTAGCCCCTGAAACAAAATTCCTATCCCTTGTTGATAGGAAGAAAGAACATAATTTAGTGGATATCCCGAAAGTTGTAAAGCTCCATTATTAAGAATGATGATGGCAGATAGATGGTCTGAGGGTATGGTATCAACCAGCTTTTCTCCAGCAAATACTTTATCACCCTGAACCCGATAATATTTCACTTCCCAGCGAGGATTTTCCGTTACGGCATCAACTATAAATTTATTATCCCAGGAAGGGCTTTCAGAAAAAATAACCACTCTTTGTTTATTGGTTAGCACTTCTATCGCTCCAGGATAACTGTTATTATTCAAAGACCTCTCTTTAATTCCAGGAACGGTAACCTCCACTCTAAAAGGATAAAATCCTGTCTGGCTAAAGCGGTAATCAAAATCAAGACTTATAGTTTCACCTGCTTTTAATGAGAATGTTTGATTACGAACTTCTGTGTTGCCAATAAATAACTTTACCTTTGCTGAACCTGAATAGTTTTCCGAATGGATTTCTGCCCTTATGATGGTGGGCTCATTCCGATAAGCTTGTGGATTATAGATAACTTTTACCACCTTGATATCAGCTTGTAAAGAGGTTGCGGTATCACCCAGAGCATAAAAGGGACAGCCTAATTGTTTTACAGGTATAGGAAATGCATCATGTAACCAACCATCAGAAAGCAAAACTATACCCTTTATCCTACTGAAATCATGCTTCTTATTTAGCTCTTCCAGAGCAGGAACAAGAAGTGTATTATTCCTGTTATTGGTCAAACCAGAAGCAAAATCGTAGGAAATTATCTCATAGCCAGCTGAGCTAAATTTATCTTTTATGGTAGAACTATAACTCTGTATCCAGTTTTTCTTTGTTTTTCCATTGCCACCTGGAAGGTCCATACTGGCAGAGATATCGGAAAGCAGGATAATCTGTTGCTTTTCATTTACTTGCTGAACATAATGAATTATCGGACTGATAAGTAGAAGCAAGATAATAGTAAGACTTATGCTTCTCAGAAAGAAAAGCAAAAAACGCTTACCTTTTTCTAAGGCTGGTTGAGTTCTATAATAGTAATATCCTGATATAATCAGAGATATCAGAATTATGATTATGTATTGCAGTACTATAACCTCACATTAAAGTAAGTAGCAAGGGCAAGTCCTTTAGTTGAAGAATTAAAGAAGGCACTCTCTATAGATTGTATCGCAATACCGAAACCTACTGATTTTAAATCCAGACCTATGCCAAAAGACATACGCCAGGGATAGATTTCATTGCCTGAACAATAACCCAAACTAATTGGAATTTGCGGAAGAGGGCAAATCTGTGCTCCCAGTGAGATACGACCCTGTTTACTAACTTCAGGAGAATTGCCAAATCCCACCACATAATCTGCTGAAACTGAGACTGGCTTAAATGTATATAAAGCAGATAAACGCATTTCAGGAGGTAGTTTAGTTGTATAGGGTTTTATATCCACTGTTGAGCTGTCTTCAATATAAAAGTCTTCATCTATATTTGAAGCATAAAGATTGTTTATCTCAAAGTGATAAATTTCATCTTGAGTCTGAGTTTCCCATCGGATAAAACCGAATAGATTATCCAGAGTAGCTCCAACTTCTAAACGAGGTATGGGTTCAGAATAAAAGCCCAGAAGAGTTTTAAGTCCATAACCTCCCAGACCAGTGCGGATTATAACATCTTGCTGGACATTTAAACCATCCAGATTGGAGGAAAGATAGCCATCCAATTTACGAGTTTGAACATTGCCTAATCCTCCAAGTGCACTCAAGGAAAAACCGAATTTTATATCAGGGATTGTCTCAGGAAGGGGAAGTGATATGTCACCCATTCCATAAGTCAGGTCTGCATAGCTCAATCCCTCGGCATAATTATTACTTTTAGTAAAATGATAGACTTCACTTCCATCTCCATTTCCATAAAGAGCTAACTCAAGAAATTGCTCATCCAGAGCTCCTTTAGCTGCTAAGTGCACTGAACTACTAAATGCCATATTAGCTGTGGTGAAGCCAAAGATACCAATCTGACTCCCAAGGTTGAAGGACATATTTCCATCTATAGCATTCAAAATCTTCTGCTTAGCTACATCATCCAGGTAATCTTGTTCCATAATATAGTTGTATAAATCAATATTAAAAGAATTATTTCCCAGATAAATACTGTTATTGAAGAAGGGAATCATAATATCAGAATAACCTCTTTGAAGCAAAGCAGGATTCCAATAGTTGGCATCACAACCTCTTGCTCGTAACATATAACTATCAGCAAAGAACATTGATTTTGGTGTTACTGTTGTAGCAGAAAGTATTGATAGCGTTAAAAATATAATCAATCCAATAATAATCTTTTTCATTATTCCTCCTCAATATGAATTCTTACAGTAAGCATACCTTTCATATGAATATAATCCGCGGGAGAAGCATAAATGGTCACGGGACCATCAGTCGCTTCAAAGCTGAAGGAAGGTAAAAGATACACTTCTGGATTCTGGAAAACTTTTATTTCTTCCTGTTCTAAAGTTAGATTTATTAATTGCTCTCCCTCAGAATTTACATCCGGACCTATATATTCAGAAGAACGAATAGCAAACTGCTTGTAAAACTGATAAGATTGAGGATTAGATGGATCAATATTTGTATCAGTACCCACATAAATAGTAGCAGTAGCCCCAATAGGGAGCTGATTTTTAACTTTCATTACCATTGCAGCATAGGTGACCCTATCACCAATCTGGTCTCTTACATCTTTAGGCATTTCTACCTTAGATGGTTCTTCCATAGTAAAAGGATTATCAGTAAGAATAAAAGTGAAAGGTGCATCTATTTGATAAGTGCAACGTAATCTATTAGTAGAATTAACAAAGCCAGCTGTACCATTATTGCCTCCCTGGATTAATAAATAGGCATTGATAAGGTTAACTTCATCTGGCATAATTTGAAGCACCTCATTTATTCTATTAGAAAATTGAAGTTCAGTGATAACAGAACCGGATTGATTGGCAGGAGCTATATAAAAAGGCAATCCATTTTCATCTAAAATAGGTATGGTTTTTTCTATGCCGGTCCTATGATTAATCCCATATAGTTCTCCATAAAACTTTACACCAAAACCAAATTCATTGTTCATTAATAGACAAAGTGAAGCTTCTTGCAATTGTATTGCTTCATCAATTCCAAAAGGATAATCAATGTTTATAGTGACAGAGCCAGGTTCCATATCCAGCTGGTAATTGGAAATATAACCTTCAAAATCAACAAAACTTAGAGGTTGGTCTATTTTTAAACCTGCTGTGCCAACTGGTGTTCCATTTGGTAGATTTGATTGTATGGTAATCACCACGGATAAAGCATTCAAAACCTGACCGGAATGCTCTACACCTATAGTACATCCTGCTAAATCAACATCCTGCCAGTACGGATAAGAGCTCCCACTGATAGTTAAAGGATTACCTGAAGAAGTGTGTATATCAGGGAAACTCAGGGAAACCTGCGTATTTTCCGGATCATCTAAGTCATAATAATAAGAAAGCATCCCATTATCAGCTAATCCATAAATTAATTCTACTGTATTTGTAGGATCAATAAAAGGAATAGTCACATTGCCCACTATTCCAGAGAGTAAAGGTATAGGGTCTAATATTGCTTCGGGATTAAAACTTACATCTCCAAATTCCTGGCTCTCAGTTTCACCTGTCCCTATCAAGGTCAGAACATTATTTTCACCTACGAAAAGATTAACACTATCCGCTAAATCAGAAACAAAATATCGCTCATTTATCAAAGGTACAGTAAGTTCCACATCCCAGGTAGGAAGATGAGGTTTGCTTATCTCGCAAGCGGAAAGTAAAAGTAAAGCGGCTATTAACATTAGAACAATTTTTTTCATAATTTCCATCCTTCTTCGCTTAATTAGCGATAGTCATAATATTACATTCTCCTTAAAGAGTAGAAGTGTCAAGAGATTTCTGTAAAATGGCATTTATTATTTGCCTTAATAAATTTATTTGTTTCATTCTTGGCGAATCCTAAATATGTCTAATTTTCCTTTAATCAATAGACAATAAACATTTTAGATGATATATTTGTCCCCTGACTCCTACTTGACTGTCTCTTAACACCTTAGCTAAGAAAGAGCCAAGAGAGAGCCAGGATAGACCAGACAGAAAAGAAGGGTAAAAATTTTAAATTCATTAGAAAAAATATATCAGCAATGAAAGAAGATAATAAAAAATATTGTTCTCAAAGCACTTCTACTTTAACCCAATATCATTCCTATAACTGCTGCACCTAACAAGAGATATATAGGATTGGTTTTCCAGCGCCAGCTAACAAATAGAGCAGCTACAAATATGATTATAGAAAAGAAATCGGGGAAGGCTGTTTTTCCTATAAGTATCATTGCAGCAGCAATTAAGCCGAGTGTTACAAAACGTAATTTCTGGAATATATTTTGAAACCAGGGAAGTTTTGAAAGTTTGATATAAGTTAAAGTGATAGCTAACATTAATATAATAGAAGGGAAAATAACTCCTAAAGTGCAAGCTACAGAACCTAAAATGCCACCCTGTCTATAACCGATGAAAGTTGCTGCATTGATAGCAATAGGACCTGGTGTCATCTGTGAAATTGCAACTATATCCGCAAATTCAGAACTGGTTATCCAGGCATTTTTTGTTACTACTTCCTGTTGAATCATAGCCAGTATGGCATAACCACCTCCAAAGCTGAAGAGCCCTATTTTACAGAAGGTTAAGAACATTGAAAGAAGCATTATTCAGACCGATTCTTTTGCCAGAGACTCTGTAGAACACTAAAAATTATAGTAGTCAGTATAATCCAGATAGGGCTGATATTCAAAAATGCCACTAAAATCATAACTAAGACAGGAACCCATAGAAAAGCAGGTTTAATCTGAGAAGAGCGCGTCATTTGCAATAAAGGTGATGCTATTAGAGCTACTACAGCAGGTTTAAGAGCATGAAAAGCCTTTTGTACCAGAGTTAATTGAGCATATTGAGTGAAAAGTGCGGCAATAATAACAATAAAAACAAAAGAAGGAAGGACCGTACCTAAAACGGCAACAATCATTCCCCAGAATCCTTTTAGATGCATACCAATATACACACTGAAATTAACTGCTATAGGACCTGGACAGGATTGAGATGCAGCTAAGCCATCTAAAAAGGTTTCATCATCAAGCCAGTGATTTTTCTCTACCACTTCTCTGTGGATTAAAGGAATCATTGCATAGCCTCCACCGATGGTGAAAGCGCCAATTTTTAGAAAAGTAAGAAATAGAGAGAATAAGGAGTTAGACACTTTCTTTCCAGTTTTTAATCAATTGAATCAGTTCAGCTACTAATCTATCTTCTGGAACCTTTTTAATTATTTTTCCTTTAGCAAAAATCAATCCTTCACCAACTCCTCCAGCAATACCAAAATCTGCTTCTCTTGCTTCTCCAGGACCATTGACAGCACAACCCATAACAGCTATGGTTAAAGGCAAATTTGCATATTCCTGAAGTGCACTTTCAACTTCTTCGGCAAGACGCATAAGATTTATATGGGTGCGACCACAAGTGGGACAAGAAATGATTTGCAAACCTTTACGCAAACCCAGATTCTGCAAAATTTGTTTTCCTACCATAACTTCCTTTACTGGATCTGCCGTTAAAGAAACCCGTATAGTATCGCCAATACCTTCTTCTAAAAGAATTCCCAAAGCCAGAGCAGATTTAACGCTTCCCGAAAGAAGAGTTCCTGCTTCAGTAACACCTAAGTGCAAAGGATAATCTATTTTTTGACTTAAAGCACGGTAACTGGCAAGCATAAGAGGAACTTGGGAAGCCTTCACGGATACTTTAATTGCCTCAAAACCTATATCTTCCAGAATACGGATGTGGGATAAAGCTGCTTCTACCATTGCTTCTGATCTTAAACCATATTTAGCCAGAAGCTCTTTAGGCAAAGAACCACTATTTACTCCAATCCTGATGGGAACACCTCGTTCTTTTGCTGATTTTGCAACAGCTTCCACTTTGTCTCTTGAACCTATATTTCCGGGGTTTATCCTTAGACCATCTACTCCTGCTTGAAGTGCAGCCAGAGCAAGTTTGTAGTCAAAATGAATGTCTGCTACTAAGGGAATATGCGTTTCCTTCTTAAATTCATAGATAGCAGGAATATCTGCCATTGTTTCAACAGAAAAACGGATGATTTCACAGCCAACTTTTTCCAGAGAATGAATTTGACTCAAAGCGGCTGATATATCAGAGGTAGGTACACTCAACATACTTTGCACAGATATGGGAGCACCTCCTCCAATGAGGACATTTCCCAGTTTAATCTGGCGGGTTAGTCTTCTTTTAATAGTTTCCATAAGGCTATGCACAGTTTATAGTTAATTCTGTCAATCAAATTTACTTTATACTTGACCAATAATAAACAACATATAATTTGGATAAATGATTAATATTAGATATAAGGTAAATCATAGGAGGTTTCAATGCATAAGCAAATTTTAATAATGGCATTAATGCTGCTTCTGGCATTTTTTGTTCAGGCAGAAGATTGGCTAACTATCTATAATGATGACCTTTCTCTGGTACGTTCTAATTTTGAACTGGAATTAAAGCAGGGAAGACAGGACTATAACTATTCAGATATAACTTCTCGCATTGAAGCTCCTTCGGTGATAGTGCTTTCTCAGGATGGAGCAGTAAGAGTGGCAGAACAAAATTATGAATACGATCTTGCCGGGAAAGCCCAAATCTTGAATAAATATATAGATAAGAAAGTGGATTTATTTACAAAAGATAACAGTCATCTGACTGGTATCCTTAAATTTTATGATGGTATAAGTTTTGGCTTAATTGAAGAAGGAACAAACCGTCTGATTGTAGCTGATAATGATCAGGTCCAACTCATTCAGTTAGCAGAACTTCCTCCCAATTTTTACACCAGACCCACCTTACACTGGAATTTATTAGCCAATAAAGCTGGCAAACATCAACTCCAATTAATGTATTTAACTGGAGGATTGAGCTGGGATGTAACCTATAACACGGTCTGGGATGGTCATATTTTAGCTTTGAATTCCTGGGTAACGATTACTAATAATAGTGGCAAGGCATTCAATAATGTCCATTTAAAACTAATTGCTGGGGATGTTAATAGAGTCCGTAAAGGCTATTATGATACGGCAGGAAGAGGTTATGAAGTTATGTTAAAAACTGCTGATCAAGCTGCTCCTTCTTTTGAAGAAAAAGCTTTCCACGATTTTCATATGTATACTCTGGACCAACCAGTTACCTTTGCTGACAAGCAGACCAAGCAACTTGAACTTTATCCTCTTCAAAATATAACTGCTTCCCAGTTTTATGAATATAACACTTTTGCCAGTAGTGTGCTTAGCATCATTAAATTTAAGAATACAGAAGCAAATGGAATTGGGAAACCTTTGCCTAAGGGTACTATAAAGGTCTATAAAAAGGATGTAGACAATAATTTAGAATTTATTGGTGAAGACAGTATCAATCATACCAGTAAAAATGAAGAAGTGAGAATCAATACTGGTTCAGCCTTTGATCTGGTAGGTAAAACCATAGTTAAAGATAGGAAGACTATAAGTCAGTATATTAGTCAACGCACTATTCAAGTTACTCTTAGGAATAATTCTAATGAAAATAAATCAATTGATGTGATTCATAATTTAGGGACTAACGCTAAAATAATATCAGTAGAAAATGTTACTCAACCCACTGTAGATGAATATAATAATGCAACTTTTAAGATAAATATAGCTCCCAATCAGGAAATTATTTTCTCCTTTGTGGAGCGAACAGAATATTGATTAATCTCAAAGTAACAGAGGATATAACAATGCAAGAACGCTGTTATGATAACTTAAGGAGTTTGAGAAGAGAGATGCTAAAATTTCTCAGTGATGCATCTTTGCGTTCTCGGGACCCTTTAACTATGGAAAATGCTATTGATGACATCTGGCACCCTAAATGTGATGTGTTTCAAACCGATTCTCAATGGATAATTTTAGTGGAACTTGCGGGAATGGAGAAAGAAGATATAAGTATCTCAAGAGGCGATGATTACATTAAAATTAGCGGAGAAAGAGACCTTCATCCAGAATTTGAACATGCTACCTATTACAGTATGGAAATTGAAACAGGTAGATTTGAAAGAATTATCTATTTCCCGGATTTAAATCTGGATAAAGATAATCCCCAGGTGCAATATAAGGATGGTATTTTGCAGATAGCATTTAATATTGAAGCAACCATAGAAAGAATAATCCCCATAGAATAAAGTTAGTTACTGACACTTATTCTGTTAAGAAAAGTTAGCAGTAGATGATATCAGACTGAAAGAGGCATAGAGTCAAAGGGAATAGCTGGTGCTAAAGAGGTTAGGATTTTGTTTTTTGATTGCTGGCATTTGTTTTCTCAGCGCTGAAACCAGAATCCTTTCTATTCGTTCTGAAGACCTATCTTCCACAAGTAATAAAATATATATAACGGTTTCTGATTCCATTCGTTATAGCGTGCAAAAACTAACTGAAGCGAAGGGAGTAAGAGTCATATTATACGATGTGGAAGGAAATGTGAAACCTTCTTATCCCAGACTAAGTGCTGTTCTGGATAGAATTACTTGTTATCCAGCTGGGAATAATTTAGTAGTAGATATTATAACTATGGGAGATTATCCTGTAAATTCATATTTTGAATCAGGGGAAAATCTACTCACTTTAACTATACACTCTTCAGGAGCAGGAAAGGCAATGTCTTCCAAGGTATTAAGAAAAGCAGAACAGACTCTTAAATCAGAGGCTGTTTCTCAAACCGTAAACAAGGAGAAAATTAAGACTTCTTCTGGAAATACTAATGATGAGTTTGGGCTTTCTTCAAATAAAATTGAAGATATACCATCTCAGGAATCACTGGCAGACAGTTTACAGCTTTCTTCTTCAGATACGATTAGTATACCCGTTGAAGAAGTGGGAAATGAGCCCAACTGCAATTTACCCAGTTTCTGGAACAGATATAAATACCTGATTTTATCAATTATTACGGCAGTTTGTCTCTTTTTCGTTCTTAAATCTTTATTTAAAAAGAAAGCGAAAAGACCGGGGAATGAGGATAAGTCTGGTGAAGAAAGTGCACTTCTTTTGCCTCCAGAAACGGCTAAACTTATGGTGCAGAAACTGCTGGATAAGGACTGGAAGCCTGAAGAGATTGCACGAGAATTACATCTTAGTGTAAAAGAAGTTAATAAAATAATCTCAGCATTAAAGAAGGAATCGGATGAATAGGATACCAGCAGGTAAGTTCATCTTTGTGTTTGTTATATTTTTAGCTGGAATATCATTCTGTTGTGCCTATTCATTCTGGGAAGATTCAGATTTAATACCTGAAGTAAGGACTGAGGTCTACAACAGTATCTTATCGGTTAATGACACCTATCATTCTGACCCTCATACGATAAATAGACTGGGAGTTAATCATCCTTTTCAGACCCTTCGTAAGTTCCGTAGATGCGCAAGAGAAGCTTTTCTTCCCGGTGAAAAGTCCCATTCTTTCGTTCAATATGCTTATGCAGATTCTGAGCTTTATTATTCTATGGATATAAATTTTACTGCAGGTTATGATCAGCGTTCGGATGACCCTGGAGATTATGGTTTTTTCTATAAGGGTTTAAGATTCAATTCTCAATGCAATGACCGATTCAGAGTGCGAGGAAACTGGTGGAATGGTGCTTTTCACGGTTCCAGAATGTACTGGGAATACTCTCCCCTAATTGATGGTTATAATAACCAGAATCCGGATAAAAATCTGCTGGATAATATGAACGGCGATATCAGCTATAATAATAAATATTTCAATGCCGCGGTAGGTAGAGGAAGATTTCAGATAGGTAATTCCGTCTCTGGTTCTATGATACTCTCAGATAAGGTTAATGAATATGATTATCTGCTTCTGGAACAAAGAGTAGGAAAATTTAGCTTTTCCTTACTAAATTCAATACTGAAAGCTGATAGTACCAAAACTCCAGATTCAGATGATTATCCAGATAAGTTTTTTGCCCTTCATCAGATGATGTATAAGCCTCTGGATAAGCTGGAATTATTTGTTGGGGAAACGGTGGTTTATGGCAGTCACTATGATCTCAGTTATATGTTACCTTTCTACTTCTGGAGAGTAGGGAAGTATGGAATGCAAGAGAAAGATAATCTTATGATTTATGGTGGTGCAAACTACTATCCAGCTCCTAATCTGGTCGTTTATTTAAATGTGGCAATAGATGAACTTACTTATAATAAAATCTTTACCGATTGGTGGGGGAATAAATATGGAATTCAAACAGGTGTCTCTATGAAGATACCAAAGTTTGCACTTACGGATAATGAAAGTCCAAGACTGACAGTGGAAGCTACTGCTATCCGACCCTGGACTTACACTCATTATGATAATGTAACAATGTATTCCAATGAGCGATTGCCTTTGGGCTATCCTAAAGGTTCAAATTTGGTAGATTTAACCGCTGAATTAAATCTTCCTTTGCCCTGGAAAATGAGATGGGATAGCCAGTTTTCTTGCACCTGGCAAGGTAGTGTGGGCAATGATTGGCGTTTAAATTATCATACCTACTTTCCTGGCGATATAGTTAATACCGCAGAAGCTTACTGGTTAGAAGGTGATATAAGCTTCATTCCTACCTGGACTAATGCTATTCATCTGGATTTTATGGCACATCATAGTTTTATTCTGGGTCATAGTTCCACTTTTAACAAAGATTCTCGTCATCAATTGTTTCTTAGTTGGCAGTTCTTTTATTAATTATGCCTATTGTAGACCGTCTGGAATATCCAAAAAAATATAAGATGAGTAGTGCTATTCTACTCTTAGCAGTTCTTCTTGCTGTGGGTGCTCTACTTTACCAAAAGTATAGTAATAAAGCCAGGGCGAAGCAGATAACTATTCATAGTATAGGCTTTGATGAGTATGACAAAAATTATATTAGAGTGGGATATGAAATAGAAAATATGGGTAAAAAAGACCAGGAAGTGGCACTCTTAATAAGAGTCTATGATAGAGAAGGTGGAGAGATAGCCAGTATATTTTTTAAGACTAACATTAAAGCCCATACGAGAGAATTTCAGAGTAAGGTTATAGATGAATTGAACCGTCCGTTGAAAGAAGGAGAGAAACCCTATAGAGCAACCATAGAACTTCGTCAGCGGGAATTTATGCACTATTAAGCTCTTAAGTTATTTTTGCTTGACATAAACCTAAGATATTATTTTGAAGATAAATAAATGAATTTTTAAGATTCTTATCCGACGATAAAAAAATAAAGGAGAAAAAAGATGACAAAAGCAGATCTGGTAAAAATCATATCCGAAAGTACCGGTATTATCCGCAAAGATGTTGCAGTAGTCGTAGATGCTTTTTTGCAGGCAATAAAAGATAGCTTGAGCCAGGGGAATCATATTGAAATAAGGGGATTTGGAACTTTTAAATTGAAAACCCGTAAACCTCGCGTAGGTCGTAATCCCAAAACTGCACAAAGAGTGCCTGTACCAGCACGTACTGTCCCTACTTTCAAGTTTTCCCGTGAGTTCAAAAATTCCGTTAGCAATGTAAAAATTGATGAGTAGAGTGTTTATATATGCCTTGCGGTAGGAAGAGAAAACGTCATAAAATTGCAACTCACAAGCGGAAAAAACGTCTACGTAAAAATCGTCATAAGAAAAAATAAAAGTGACCACCCTGCGGGGTGGTTTTTTAATCTTAAAAAGGCATAACTTATATGGATAACGAATTCTGGGAAGTCGTAGCCGAAGAATTGAAAAGGCTCCTACAAGGAGATTTCTCTTCGCATAAGGATTTCCCCTATTTCTACACTAAATATTCTTATCCAATAGCTTCTCCTCTTGATGGATTGCCTATTCTTCCCCAAACTATCCCTGAAGTGTTGCTCAAATGGGCACAAATGGATAGTGAAAGTCAATGGAATCCAGAGGACTTTTTGTTTCTGGATTTAGAGACTACAGGTTTAGGACGGAACCAGACTTTTGCCTTTCTAATTGGATTGGGATATTATGAGAAAGACCAGCTAGTGGTGGAACAGATTTTTCTTCCTGTACCTGAAGCTGAAGTCAATTCCTTTGATCGTTTAGCTGAATTGCTGTCTCGTAAAGCTGTTCTCATCACTTTTAACGGTAAAACCTTTGATATTCCAATTCTGGAATCACGTTTACTTTATAATCGTATCTGGCTTAATTTACGCGGAAAAGAGCATATTGATTTGCTTCAATTAGCCAGAAGATTGTGGAAAAATAAGTTACCTTCTTGTGCTCTGGAAACCTTAGAATTCTATCTTATGGGAAAAATCCGAGAAGAGGAATGGGATATAGATAGTGAACTGATCCCGCAAACCTATTTTCAATATCTTCAAACTGGAGAACCAGAAGCACTGAAAAAAGTATTTATCCACAACCAACTTGATATACTGCATACTGCAGCACTTTTTACTCTTATCTGTGATTCTATTGATTATCCACCAGTGGCAGGTTACGACCAGAGAATTGATTATTATGCTCTCGCTCAGCTATATCTAAGACAGGGCGATAAAGATAAAGCAAAATATATTTTATCAGACCTGCTAAACCAGCATTATTTGACTGGTGATGTTGCTTGTGCTCTGGGAATCTTATGTAAACAAGAGGGAAATATAATAGAAGCGGAAAGGTATTTTGCTATAGCTACAGATTTATTTCACCCTGATGGAATGCTGGAGTATGCTAAATTACTGGAAAGAAGAAAGGCTTATGCTCAAGCTCTGGAAGTTGCCTTGAAATTATTACACTGGAATCTGAGTCGTCCTCTGGTCAATAGTAAGAGAATTCTGGAATTAGAAAAAAGAGTTAAACGCCTCCAGCGGAAAATAGGAGATTAAAACTTTTCCATTACTTAGCTGAAGCGTATTTTATATTCTTTCTATTTTGGTAATTCCTATGATTTATTATTCAAAGTCCGCTCATTTAATATTGCTAAAATAGCATATATAATATTTGTTTTATTTATTAAATAATGTAAACATATTTGTAGATTGGAAACGCCATTAATATTATTCTTAATCACCTGATACAGAATACATTAACCTCACATTTAGTCCCTAAAGTCCTACTTGACTGTCTCTTAGCAACTTACAAGCAAAAGAGCTAAGGGAGAGCCAAGAGAAAATTCAGAGGAAAATAGGAAGCTAAAAAGGCACAATGCTCTATGACAATAATGATAGATAATCCTATATGGCAGAATAAATAAATGGGATAATCTATAGAAACTGAACAAAAAACATCAAAGGAGTAAATTAGATTTTAGGTTAATTAGGGGAATATAGGTTATTATAACTTATAACTTTGTCTTTATGTTAAGTAAGAGTAAAATTATATATGAAGTTATTACAGTAGGAGCTACGATTGCTAATAGCGGTTCAATGGGCAGATAAAGGGCAAAATCCGAAGATTAATAATAGATTATAAATTCATTCCCAGGGTCAGAATTTATCTATTGATTATCCACTTTTGCACTCGCTCTTTTATTCTTTCTTTTTGTTCTTCAGTAAGCTCGTCTTCCAGTAGAGCCCTGTTTTCAGCAGCAGTTTTATTGCCATTAACTTCGGCTAAAGAGAACCAGAAGTAGGCTTCTTCCAGGTCTTTTGCGACGCCTTCTCCATTAGCATAACAAACTCCTAAATTACATTGGGCTTGAGGATGACCCTGTTGAGCTGCCAGACGGTACCATTTGACTGCTTCATCATAGTCTTTAGGAACTCCGATGCCAAATTTGTAGCAAACTCCAAGATTATACTGTGCTCTCGGTTCACCCTGTTCCGCAGCTAACATATACCAGCGGATTGCTTCTTTGTCATCTTTTTCTACGCCGCGACCATTTTTATAACAGATTCCTAAACTGTATTGAGCACGAGCATCTCCTTTTTCTGCAGCCATCAACCACCAACGAACTGCTTCTTTATAATCCTGTGGGACTCCCTCTCCTTGATAGTATTTCATTCCCCATTCATACATTTCTTCTGCTGTTGTAGGATATATTGGAACTTTAGGTGCTGGAGTTGCTGGTTTTTGTGGCTCTATGGCTTCCGGTTTTTTAGGAGAAATCGGAGCAGGAGAAACTGCTTTTTCTATAGACTCATCAGAAGTTTTTGCTTTCTCAGATTTTAATTCTGTGGTAAGAGTTGAAGGAGTTGTAACTGATTCAAGACTTGGATAGTAAATCCCACTTTTTTTAAGTTGATTTATTACTATAAGATTCTCCTTAGTTTTCTTTTCCTGTTCCTGAGCTATGCGATACCATTTTTCTGCTTCTTGTTGATTTTTAGGGACACCCAATCCGTTTTCATAGCATACCGCAAGATTATACATAGCGTCACTATTACCTTGTTCTGCAGCATTAAGCCACCAGGACACTGCCAGGTAATAATTTTGCTCAACACCTTCTCCAGCAAAATATTTAAAACCCAGATTATTTTGAGCATAAGAATTGCCTTTATTAGCTGCTTTTTGATACCACTGAGCTGCTTCAGTTTTATTTTCTGCCACTCCATAACCATTATCCAGACACCAGCCATATAAATATTGAGCATCTGGATTACCTTGACGAGCTGCTATTCGCCACCAGCGCGCAGCCTCTACGGCATTTTTCTCTATACCTTCACCTTTAAAATAGCACCAACCCAAATCACATTGGGCAGCAGAATTTCCATTATCTGCTGCCAGAGCCAACCATTTTACCGCTTCATACAAATTGCGAGGAACTAACTTGCCTTCATAGTAGATTCTACCCAGCTCATATTGAGCATCAGTATCTCCATTTTTAGCAGCAAAGAGTAATTCATCTATATAACTACTCTGCGCGTAAATAGTTAGAAATAATAGGAGAGCGATAACCATTAATATAAATTTTTGCATCTGGATACCTCCTATGCTCAAGGATGTTTGTTATTATAAATAAAACATTCTGTCAAGAACGAATACTATTTTAGTGAGCTTTTACTTTACGATAGAGAACCTTAATACTATAGGTTTAGTTCCATTATCGGGAGAAAGACGCATCAGATAGATACCAGAAGAATATTTATTAAAAGGAAGATTAATTTCAGGACCGTTATTAATTAGATGCTGTGAGAATACTCTCTGTCCACGGATATTAAATATTTCCAGTCTTAAGGGGTCTATATTTAATCCAGTTATATCCTTTATAGTCAGATTGCCATTTTGATAACGGACATTAAATTGCGCAGGAGGAATTGGTTCATCAGGAGAATAGTTAGCCAGATAAAGTAGATAACTTTCTCCTGCTGCTAATAAAGGTATCATATAATCCCTTTCTTTATATTTGATACAAAGTTGAGGGATATCAAAGTCAGAAGAATTATGCAGCGTGATTCTAAAGAAATCGTCGTCTAAAGGTTCAATGGAAGTAATTTTCACCTGTTCAATAGCTAACATTCGGTCAAAGATATCCTCTAAGGGTGCAATCCAGAGTCCTCGTTCTCTTCTATAGAAATCCAGCATCTGAAGCATCTCATCCACATCATCTCTAATCTCATAGTCTCCAGTTGGAGTTTGTTGCCAGAAACTTATGGTGGCATTGTTTTGAGAGAAACAAAGATGAGTGTAAGCTATATGCAATCCATTCTCTGCTATCAAGGCATCAAGATTTGCTGGAGTCATAAAATATTTCATAGATATGGGAAGATAACAATCTAAATATTGCCAGACTTTTTCTTCGGTGCGTCCAAAGAAATATACAGGACGAGTAAGAGTTTTTGCTTCATATATAATATGTGGTAAACGCCAGGGATCATCAAAAGCATTAAATGGATTAGTGATAGGGTAATCCGCTGGCCAAATATAATCAATATTGGCTTGATTAATTATATCTCCTAAGTAATAGGGACTATCCATATTCAAGCCATCGTAAGATATATTTTCTGGATTGTAAGGTGAAATATGATCCGTCCAGGTTCTGATATTAAATGAGGCTAAATCATTAATCAGAGATTGAGCATTTATTTCAGGAGCATCAGTATCAGAGGAATAAGTATGATATCCAATACAACTTCCTTTAGATTGGATTAGACTCCACATATTACCCAAAAGGGGTTTATTGCATCCATAAACAGAATAGGTTACAGGAATATTCCGGGCAAAAAATCCTTTTTTATAATATTTTGAACTAGCAGGATTGGTGCTTCCTTCAAAAACCGCTTTGAGTCGTTCCAGACTTTCTCCATTAGAATCACTAGTAATAGATAGGGCAGCTTTTCTATTTCCCAACCAGCGATTAATATCTAATAAAACTGGTTTATCTAAGAAGAGTAAGAAACTCCACTGATGCGTGCTACCTGTTGTTTTATACATTGAATCTCTTAATAAATAAGGACCTTGATTAACTGCATCGTAAGCTCTATAAAAATGGCAATGATAATCATAGAGCAAAATCTTATTAGCCATTAGACCTTCAATTCCATCACATCCATCATATTCAGAAGCAACAATCCAGAAATGGTCCTCACCACTGGTATATTCAACTACCTTATCCATATAAGGTGTAATAGTTTTGTTGCGGGAGCTATCACCTTTTTCAATAGCTTCCACCCCCTTGAGATAATTTAAGACTGGATGGTCTAAGTTATCCATAGATAGATAGATTTCATGAAGATATGTTTCTTGTTTGAATAAAGCACGAATATCGAAATAATAAGCAGGAGCTAAATATTTAGTTTGTGGAGAGATTGTAACTATTACATCCAGTTCTGGAGCTGAATAAATAATAACTATACTATCTGGATAGTTTTGTTCGCTACAAGTAAAGTTTATTTTCTGGTAATGGTTATCTGCAACTCGTTGTTCTGCAAAAATATTAAGTTCAAATAAAGAATTATCCCATACATTGTTAGAACCATTTAAAGCGTATATAAAGGTAAAACAAGTTAATATAAGAGGAATCAATAAAATTAATTTTCTCATTGAGACTTAACCTCGGGATTATTTTACAACTGAAAATCTAAGGACTAGGGGTTTATTTCCATTATCGGGTGAGATACGCATCAGATAGATACCTGATGAATACTTAGTAAAGGGGATACTTAATTCTGTACTGTTATTTATTAGGTGCTGTGAGAATACTCTCTGTCCACGGATATTAAATATTTCCAGTCTTAAGGGGTCTATATTTAAGCCAGTTATATTCTTTATAGTCAGATTGCCATTTTGATAACGAATATTAAATTGCGCAGGAGGAATTGGTTCATCAGGAGAATAGTTAGCCAGATAAAGTAGATAACTTTCTCCTGCTGCTAATAAAGGTATCATATAATCCCGTTCTTTATAATTGATACAAAGCTGAGCGATATCAAAGTCAGAATAATTATGCAGCGTGACTCTATAGAAATCATTGTCTAAAGGTTCAATGGAAGTAATTTTCACCTGTTCAATAGCTATCATTCGGTCAAATATATCCTCAGAAGGTGCAATCCAGAGTCCTCGTTCTTTTCTATAGAAATCCAGCATCTGAAGCATCTCATCCACATCATCTCTAATCTCATAGTCTCCGGTTGGAGTTATTTCATAGAATCCAACTACACTGGAGTGAGAACCTATAGTAAGATGAGTATAAGCAATGTGCAAACCATTTTTTACGATAAGAGCATCAAGATTATCGGGAGTTATTAAATATTTCATACAAACAGGATTATAATAATTAGTATACTCCCATACCTCTTCTCTTGTTCTACCATAAAACCAGATAGGACGGGTAAGAGTTTTTGCCTCATAAACTATATGGGGTAAACGCCAAGGTTCATCATAAGCATTGAAAGGATTAGAGGGAAGTGTATCCGCAGGCCAAATATAGTCTATCTGAGATTGATTTATAACATCTGCTACATAACCTAAACTATCAGGATAAAGACCATTGTAAGCTATATCTTCAGGATTATGAGGGATTGCATGATCTATCCAAGTGCGTATGTTATATGATACTAAATCATTCAGTAGGGCTTGAGCATTAGTTCCTGGAGGATCTGCTAAAGGAGAATAAGTATGATAACCAATTCGGTTTCCATAATCTTGGAGTTTTGTCCACATCTCTCCTAAAGAAAGTTGATTGATTCCAAAAATAGTATTGGTAATAGGGATGTTTCGGGCAAAAAATCCTTTATTATAATATTTTGTACTGGTAGGATTGCTACTCCCTTCAAAAACAGCTTGTAGAGTTGATAGACATTCACTATCTGCATCATTAGTAATGCATAGTGCCGCTTTACAGTTTCCTAACCATCTATTAATATCCAGAAGCACAGGTTTTTGTCTAAAAAGTAGAAAGGCCCATTGATGATAGCTATTTGGTGGGTTATAAAATGCATCTCGTAGTAAATGGTTTTGTTGAGTCCTGGCATCAAAAGCACGATAAAAATGACAGTGGAAATCATAAAGCATAATCTTATTTGCCATTAATCCTTCTATTCCGTCGCAGCCTTCGTATTCAGATGCCACAATCCAGAAATGTTGTTCTCCGCAAGTGTATTCCACTACTTTGTCTATAAAGGGGGTAATATTTTTATTCCTGGAAGAATCGTTTGTTTCAATGGCTGGAACCCCTTTTAAGATTGGATAAATATGATGCTTTGAATTATCCATATTTAAATATAGTTCGTGGATATAGGTTTCCTGTTTAAAAAGGGCTCTGATATTAAATCGTATAGCATTAATTAAAAAATTGTTTTCAGGGGTAAGAGTTACGGTTAAATCCATCTCTAAAGCTGAGAAAATAATTACGGTACTATCGGGATAAGCATTTATTGATTTGGAAAAATTTATATCATAGTAATTTAACTCACCAACTCTCTTATTAGCGTAAGCATTGAGTTCAAAGAGATTACTAATTTTTAACCTTGTCTCGGAAGCAGTTAAAAAACTTATAAATAATATAAAGATACAGGTTAAATAAACTGATTTTTTCATTATTCCCTCATTGGGAGATTTTATTTTAAGTAAATAACTTGCAAAATAATGTCAAGGTTAAATAGCTATCCTACTTTAGACTGTGATTTAAAGTAATATTTTCTTTTGGATTATTTTGTAAAATTTATGAATCTATAAGCTTACAACCTAAATATAAAAGGCGGAGTTTAGAGAAAAATGAACTCCGCCTTAATGTAAATATTCTTAACTTTATTTGAGCAACAACATTTTTTTAGTGCAGCTATAGTTTTTGCATTGCATCTGATAGAAAAAGACTCCACTGGAAACAGGCTGATTATGATTGTCTTTCCCATCCCAGACAACTTTATAATGTCCAGGAGTTTTAACTTCATCTATTAGAGTCTTAACTAACTGTCCTTTCATATCATAGATATTAATTTTCAAAGGAGTACTTTCCTTAATATTATAATAGATTATAGTTTCGGGATTGAAAGGATTGGGTGTATTTCCCAGAAGTTCTGTTCTGACAACTGGAATATTATCATCCTGGATGGCAGTCTCTTGTAGAAAGAAGTTTAAGGTAGTGGTCAATCCTACCTGAACCAGAACTCCTTCCTGTGTTTGAGATTGATAATTTGGATGACTTGCAGTCACACTATGTATTCCAGCTGCAACCAACATAGTATAAGCTCCAGCTGTATTGGTGGTAACGCTTACATTTTCACAGGTCACAGTTGCTCCACTTATGGGAACATTAGAAGTGCTACGCACAAAACCTGCTATAGTACCCACTGGTGTGATTAAAGTGAGAGAATTGGAAAATGCTGGATCGGACATCACTCCACCTGTATAAACTGATTTGACTGCCCATAGATAAGTACCATCAGGAAGATTATTCCAGGCTGTATCTATTATAGATAAATCTGTCGTTGGTTGTTCATTAAGACTCACCCAGAAATCTTCATTATTTGCCTGTCCCTGAAGTAGTCGCCATACTTTGAATCCAATCATACTTCGGTCATTAGATGCATTTAAATTTATTTCTGGTGCATAAGTTGATAATGCAGGAGGAGTTAATCCCACATAACCCTGAATGTTCCAGTTGAAGTCACAATAAGAATTTACTGCTAGTAAAGTCGTCCATTGATCCTGCCAGAGAATCATATTCCCAAAACCATTTACTGCGGGACCTTCATCAAATCCAGCATAGGCAGGATTAAAACCTGTGGTATCACAAAGATAACCAATCCAGAGTTCCTCCGTTCCAGTGATAAGAATGGGTGTATTTAGCATAACCGTGTTCCAGGTATTTAATACAGGAATAATAGGTTGGCTTAGAACCATAGGACCAGGACCCAGAGCATTTCCACCTAACCAGATGTGCACTACAAAGTTACCACCCATAGCAGGCCAAATCTTGACAGCTTGTAAATAACCACCAGCATAAGCAGCTAAAGAATCAGCAGGAAAACGAGCAGCTACTTCAAAATTAGCAGAACCAGCGGTTCCAAATGCATTAAAGTTTTGTCCTGAATCATAATGAATCCACCCTTCTTCGGGGACTAAAGGTTCCTGCCAACTTATCTGTACCGCTGTTCCATTATTAATTTCAGTAGCAATAACATTTATTGGACTATATGCCATCTCGCTTAAAACAATTTCACCCATATCTAAATTGGAAGAACCAACCACTGCCTGTCCAGTATAAATCTGATATCCTGGTGCTGTTATAGTATAGTCGTAAGTTTGATTAGCATAGACACTATAAAATATGAAATAACCCTGAGCATCGGTAACAGTGGTATAATCTGCATATCCAGTAAAAGAAACGGTAGCGTTTGCAATACCAACATTTGGTGCATCACTTCCTACTACTCTTCCTTCCACGGTTACTTCCGGGATACCGGTAAGAGCAAAATTTTGAGTGGCTGATTGACCTGCAAGAATAGTAACTGTATGAGATTGAGGATTATAACCTAATTTTGAGGCAGTAATAGTGTATGTTCCTGGTTGAATATAAGGGAAGCTATAATTGCCATTTGCTCCCGTGATACGATATAATGGACTATCTTCAATTTGCACTCTTGCACCTTCCAGAGGTATACCAGAAGAGCTAACATTTCCACTCAAGCTTCCCATTCCATCCACATTAATTAGAAATGTAGTTTTCGGGAAAAGACCGATTACTCCCGTCGTTGGAGGATTATCAGGACTAATCTGCGTATTGTTATTATAAGTAACCAGAGAACGATTGTTTCCATTAATTTGACAGGCAAATAAATCTTGATTCATCCAATAAAAATCCTCTTCCCAAGGACGATATACCAACATTACCAGATTACCTCCTCTATAATTATAAGGATTAGTAAGATGGATAGTAATGGTATTTATTCCTGAAGGGTAATTTACATTATCCGCAAAAACCTGGGTTAATTGGGAAGCTGGGATCCAACCATTCGTTAGATTTTCGTAAAGTGTTTCTCCTAACCAAATCTGGGTTGGTTTATCAGTTAAATTACTCTCAAAATTATTATAAAACATTATATCTGTTATTGTTCCTGCAGCATTCATCTCCGTAGCAAGATAAATGGTTTCAAATAAACTTGTTCTATAGGACATATCTACCGGAACCCTACCCACAAGGTTGCCGGCTCCAATAGTTACTGAAATTTGGGTTCTATCAGAAAGAGCCGATTTATTGTTATTGGCAATCAAACTAATAGGTAGAACAAAAAATGCCAAAACTATCAATCCGATTAAGAAACATTGAAAATGTGCTTTCATCTTCATTCTCCTTTATTAAACTTAATCTGATAGATATGCAATTATTGAACCAATGTGGATTCAATGTAAAAGAAAATGGTCATATATTAAAAAAACTTTTAGTACATAGAGGAAAGAAAAAGCCCCGGAAGGTAAGACCTCTCCGGGGCTAGGAGTTATGGTAGGAATTGTTTATTTCATCATAATCATTTTCTTGGTGCTGCTGTATTTACCAGCATTCATCTTATAGAAATAGACTCCACTGGATACAGGCTGATTGTTATTATCTCTTCCATTCCAGACCACAGAATAGTTACCTGCTGTCTTGACTTCATTAACCAGGGTGCGTACCAGCTGTCCCTTAAGGTTGTAGACCTCAATGGTTACAGGACTGGTCTCTTTCACACTGTAGCGAATAGTGGTCTCTGGATTGAACGGATTAGGATAGTTACCCTGCAGCTCTGTTGCCAGTACTGGAACATTGGGATCCTCTAAAGGAGTTCTCTCAACGGTAACATCATCTAACAGGAAGATAAAGGCATCATTAGATAGGCACTGAATGCCAATATACGCATTACCCGTGTATCCTTCCATCTCATAGGTGTATTCGGTCCAGTCCACAGGAGCTTCTATAAAGTTAGGTCCACTGATGATAGTGAAGTCGGAAGGATTGGTTCCCGTAGTAGATACTCCTACCTTAAATCTCTCCAGTCCATATTGAGCGGTATAAGAGCGTGCCCAGAAGGTTATCTGAGTCGGTCCGTTAAGCACTGGAGTAATCAACCAGTCATTATTAGGAGGTGTAGTGGAAGCAAAACAGGCAGCAACCTTATTTCCAGTATGAGTTACATCTGTAGCAGTAAGTGGAGGAGTAGTAGCTGAGGGCACAAAGATAATGTATGCCATAGGTGAATAACAATTGGGGAAACTATATCCTGAAATACCATAAGTGGCACTCTGATCTACATCCACACAGGTCCAAGGAGCAAAGGTCAGAGCGAAGTTCTCATAGGTCTCAAAACTATCCTCCAGTAAGATAATAGTACTGCTCGGAGGAAGTATGAAGTTAACGGTAGTGGTCTGCCCCGTTACCACAATCACATTAGAGTGAGTAACCGAATCATAACCTGGTGCACTGGCAGTAACACTATGAGTTCCTGCTGGTACTTGCATACTATATGCACCACTGGCATTAGTGGTAGCAGTGATAGTTCCGCAGGTTACCGTTGCTCCCATAATGGGCGCATTCTGCTGATTCTTAACTGTGCCTGCGATAGTTCCTATCTGAGTTAATTTGGGTAAGGCATTGGAGATGGCTGCATTAGAAAGGGCTCCACCAGTATAAACAGCCTTTACTGCCCATTTATACATTCCATCTGGCACAGAACCCCAACCAGTATCTTGCCAAGCTGTGGCAGTTATGACATCTGTAGTAAGCAGAGTCCAAGCACTTTCATTATTCTCTTGTCCTTGAAGCAAACGCCAGACCTTATAACCATTAAGAACTCTATCATTTCTAATGACTGTCTCTGGAGTGGAGTGCTTATAGCTATTTATCAACGAAGTTTTAGCCATGGCACGACTTGCTGGAAGTTGTGGGCTAACTGTACGAAGTTGAGGATATGAATCATCTCTTGCACTTATACGAGTCAATTCATTGTTAGTGAAATGAATAGTTTCCTTAGCATTACCTACAGTAATATCATCTACGAACCAGACATACCACATTCCATCATTAGAAGGTGGATCATCAGCATGCCAGGCAAGCTTAATCTGTTGTCCAGCATAAGCATCTAAGTCAATCACGATAGGAGTTGCATAGTAGTTCCAGCCACCTGTTAGAGCACTGGCATCCCAGAGAACTGTCCAAGTGTTACCATTATCAGTTGATACTTTGATATAGTAGTGATCACCATTAGTGCTGCCTAAATAGACATAACTCCAGAAGGTTAAATCACCACCAGGACAGACGAATTGAGGTGTAATCAACCATTCATCCTGATGAACATAATCCCACCACATTGCTGCTTGATAAGAACCACCATGAGGCGGAACAGGAGGGGTTAAGGCAATAGTTCCTGCTTGACACCAGGTAGGTAAGATACCTGCTCCAACTGGAGGTCCATTATCTGTGATAATCTGAGACCAATCTTCAGGTGGGAAGAGCGTGCCTTCAAAACCTTCACTGATATTTGCGCCCGAACCAGGTGCCATCCAGGTTATATTAACAGTTGTGGGACTGGCCTCAACTGCTTGAACTGCTGCAGGAGGTAGTGTTATTTCAGTTAGAACAAAGTTTAATGTGGTAGTCTGAAGTCCAACGATATTTACTCCGGTTTGAGTTGCAGTTTGATATCCTGGTTTAGAACAGGTTACGGTATAAGTTCCCTGATAGACGCTGAAGGAATATACACCCTGAGCATTTGAAGTACCGCTGTATTCACCAGCTGTAATGGTGGCACCTTCAATAGGGACATTGGTACCAAATTCAGTAACCGTTCCAGTTAATGTGCCCATCATACCTTTGTGAATTTCATTGGAGAAAGCAGCAGGAGATAGAACATTATTGGTATATACAGCTTTAATAGCAAACTTGTAAACACCAGAAGGCAGAGGTTGCCATGTGTTATCCACATAACTGGTGTTAGTTATAGTAGTTGGAGTTAAAAGAGTCCAAAGAGATTCATTGTTCTGGTTGGCAGATAGCAAGCGATATACTTTATATCCAACAAGAACACGATCTCTGGTCTCACTTTTAGAAAGACTATTTGCTTGTAATGTAATCGGTCCAATTTCCGGTGCTTGAGTAGGAGCAGAATATCCCACATAACCTTGAATATTCCAGTTATAATTTAAAGCCGGATTCAATTGCAATAAGGTAGACCAGCTGCCCTGGAAATACATCATATTTCCAAAACCATCTACCGCAGGACCTGAATCACAACCTGCAGGATATCCTCCCGTTACATTACAACGATAACCAAACCAGAGTTCCTCTGTTCCAGTTATGGTCACTGGATTATTTAACATTACGGTATTGTATGTATCTAAGGTAGGTGTGAAAGGTTGGTCTACAACCATAGTAGCTGGAGCAGAAGCATTACCACCTGTCCATACGCGAATAGAGAAAGTTCCCGCTTGAGCAGGCCAGGCTTTCACTGCATAAAGACTCATTCCTGCATAATCCTGTAAAGCAGAAGCAGGAAAACGTATTGCTACATCAAAATCAGCCGCTCCACCAGTACCTATACTATCATAATTCTCACCATTATCGTAATGAAGCCATTCACCTACAGCACCAGGATTTGGTGCCATCCAGGTTAAAGAGACATTAGAACCATCTGTAGCTTCGGTAGCTACAACCTGATATGGTGGGAATGCCATCTCATTAACGACAATATCTCCCATATTAACATCAGTAGAACCTACCACTACTTGTCCTGTAGCATTTTGATATCCTGTAGCTTGGGCAACATAATCATAGGTATGATTGGCATAGACATTAGGAATGGTGAACTGTCCACTGGCATTAGTAGTAGCTTGATAACTTTCATAACCAGTTAAGCTGATGGTGGCATTAGCTAAACCAACCGTAGGCTGATCACTCCCTACAATACGACCCGTTACAGTAACCTGAGGAAGAGGAGTGATTACGAAATTAACGGTCACAGTCTCATCTTCTATTACAGTAACTGTATGGGTTACTTCATTGTAACCATGTTTGGTAGCAGTAACCTGATGCTCACCTTCCATAACATAGGGGAAAGTAAAGGTTCCGTCTGCTCCTGTAGTATAAACTAAATTAGTACCTGCTACCGTTACTGTAGCACCATTCACAGGAACATTACCGGTAGTATAAACCGTTCCATTGATAGCTCCCAACCCATCTGTTATAAACATAAAGGTAGTCATTGGGAATATAGCTTGAGGTGTAGCTGTAGGAGGATTAGCAGGATCATAATCTACACTATCACTAAAGGCATTGCGAGTCCTATTTGCCACCGTTCCAGTTTGAGTGCGGAAGACATCTGAAGAGCTATAATATTGAGTATCCATAGGACGCTCAACCATTACTACCAGGTTTCCTCCGCCATAGGGATAAGGAGTAGTAAGATGAATCAGTATATTATTTTGTCCGCTTGGATAATTCACATTCCCGCTAAAGACGGGAGTTAACTGAGTGGAGGGTATCCATCCCGCTGAAAGGTCAGTCTGGGTGGTCTCTCCTACCCAGATATTAGTTGGCATATTAGGTAGATTAGTAACAAAGTTATTATAAAATTGGATATCAGTAAGCAGACCACCGATATTGAGTTCAGAGGCAAGATATACAGTTTCAAAGAGGGAGTTCTTATAGAACATATCTACTGGCATGCGACCAGTGCTATTTCCTGTTCCAACGGTTATGGCTACAGTACCTTGAGGATAAACGTTTACATTCAGATGAGGAGTCTGATTGTTAGTCGCTATTTCATCTCCCGTCATTTCTACTTCACCATAGATATAGGTAGAACCAGTTTCAGTGGGAGTCCAGGGAATAGTGAAATTCAGAGTCTGAAGCGAATTGATAGTAGTCCCAGGAACGGAACCAAGAAGTACTCCACCTTCTTTCATCAATTTCACCGTATAGTTGCTCTGCACAGCAGTACCATTGTTCTTCACAGTAATGGTATAAGGTGTAGCTGCACCTACACTCGGTGTAGTATTGCCACTAATACTCAGACAACCTAAATCATTTACAATAGCTTGTCCACTGTAGAAAATGGTAGTCTTTGGGAATTGACCAGACACAGTTGCACTAGCTGGAGGATTGGCAGGATCGAAGGCTTCGCTATCACTCTGAACTTTTCGTGCCCTATTAGAGCCTACCGTCTGAGCTAAGAAATAATCGGATGAAGAATAATACTGAGTATCCATCGGTCTTTGGACCATCATCACCAAATTACCAGGAGTATGCATATAAGGAGTCTGTAAAGGTATAGTGATGGTATTGGTTCCTGCTGGATAAGTTACATTGCCATCAAAAACCAGAGTTAATTGAGTAGATGGTATCCAACCAGCACTCAAATCTGCTAAATTAGTTGAACCTAACCAGATCTTGGTTGCTCCGTTTGCCGGAGAATCAGCAAACTGATTGTAGAAAGCTAAAGAAGTAATTGTTCCACTGGTAAAACCAAGTTCATCAGGATAATAAAGACATTCAAACAGAGAGTTTTTCCAGTAGAAATCCATGGGCACTCGAGCTAATTGATCTCCTGCACCTATGGTTACTGCTTGTACTCCAGCAGGCTGGACAGCAACATTAAGAGGAGGAGTTTGATCGTTATTAGGATTTTGATCTCCGGCTAAGATTACTTTACCATACAGGACACCAGGACCGGCTGTGGTAGGAGTCCAGGGGATAGTATAGGTTAAAATTTCACCCGGTTGAATGGTAGTTCCATTTACCGAACCAACTTCCTGAGTACCTAATAATAATTTAACCTGATAAGTTGATTGAGGGTTACTACCACGATTACGAACAGTTACAATGTAATTAGAGCTCTGACCTGCAGTAGGAGTGGTGTTTCCAGTAACAGAAAGAGCTGCTAAATCATTCGGTACAGCTACTACGGGATTAAACTCATAAACAGTTCCTTCACCGGGCCAAACAGCAACAGCATTATTTTCAGTAGTAGTAGAAGCAGTAGCTGGAGTTCCTGGGGTCACACTATAGAACCAACCTGAACCTCCTGGAAGCATATTGATTCCGATAGAAGCTGAAGGACTAGCTGGATTACCCGTGGATGATCCATAAACAAAATCAATTTTACCACTCTCATATAATCTAGCCTGTAAATTGAAGTAAATACTGCTACTCCAATTCCACTTGAGATTAGAATATTGAATGGTAAAAATGCGATTGGGAGCTGTACCTGAAAGCAAGTATTGACAACTGCCTGAATTCAAGTTACAGTCATCCCATAGGGGTGCAACGACGGGAACAATAGTGGTAGAAGCAAGATTATTAGTCAGGTTACTACTCGTCTGAGAAGTACCTAAACCAATCCAGCCATTGGATGAAATCTTAACCTCATTGTAGATATTATCTCCATAAGGAAAGGTAAATCCAATGGGAATAGCTGCGGAAATAGCATCATCAGAGGAAATAGATGCATCTGTTCCCGTAATGGGAGTGTAGGTCCCTGTTGTGGCATTGAAGGTATAGTATTCATCAATACCTGCAAAAGCCAGACATACGGTGATTATCATCACCAGAAGTAATGATAGTCGTTTCATAGGTTAACTCCTTTTTGTACATTTATGTTCTTTATATAATCACTTTCAACTGGCTACAGTATAATCTCTAACTTTATTGTTATAGCCAGTATCCTGTAATTTATTTAATTTTAATGTACATACATCAGATTCTACAACACTATGAAATCAGCACTATTAATCAACTATATTTAATATATTCCATTCCTCTTTTCTGTCAAGAGATAAATTCGCTTTTTCTCCTTTTTTTATAATTAGCGAGAAATATCTTATTTTTCTGGTCATTATTTTATCGTTTATAAATCTTCAAATTTCTCCATTAAAATCCTACCGCAATTTTCACAATAATTTATCTTGTTTCGTTGTTGTATCTCAATTCGGACTTGAGGTCGGATAACGAAACCACAGGCTCCACAGGCTCCATTTCGTGCATAAGCTACAGCACAGTTATTTTTATATTTAAGAAGTTTTGCATATTGTTTCACCAGGGATTGGGGAAGAGTCTGTGCCAATTTATTTCTTTCTGCTCTAAGATGCTCAATATCTCCATCCAGAGAAGCTATCTTTTTTCGCAATTCGTTTTCTCGTTCTTGTTGGATTTTCTTTGCTTCTTCAAGTTCAGTTTTAGCTTTTTCCATTTTTTCTTTACATTCAGATTCTTCTTCCATAAGTTCCAATTCTTGGCTTTCCAATTCGGATATCTTTTCCTTTAGATAGGCGATTTCACTATTTAAAGCTTTGTATTCTTTATTGGTCTTAATATCCGCAAGTTGTTGAGCATATTTTTTTATATTTTCTTGATATTGTTTTATATCAAGCTCTATGCTTCTCAGCTTTTTGGTTATTTCTTCCATTTCATTTTTAATTTTATTCAGATTTGCTTCTGCCTGTTCCACATTAGCCAGTATGTCATTTAGCTCTTTAGGTAATTCATTTTGCAACTGTCTTAAGGCACCAATTTTATCATCTAATTTCTGCATTTGGGCTAAAGTACGTAATTGTTCTTCCATATTTACTCCTTAAATAGAAGGCTTATATCCAAAGACTGATAGGAATGAGTGAGAGCACCGCTGGAAATATAAGGTACTCCAGTTTGAGCTATTTCTCTAATATTATCCAAGCTAACTCCTCCAGATACTTCCAGTTCAACTTTAGAACCAAAGCGTTTAATACAATTTTTAATTTTAGATATGGACATATTATCCAGAAGGATACGATCAACATCAGCTTTAACTGCTTCTTCCAATTCCTTAATATTAGAGACTTCAACCTCAATTTTATAAGCAATATTTTTTTCTTTTACTCTTTTAACTGCTTCGGTGATGCTTCCACAGGCTCTTATATGATTATCTTTAATTAAAATCATATCGTAAAGTCCAAAACGATGATTATATCCACCACCTACACGAACGGCATATTTTTCCATAGAACGCAATAAAGGAGTGGTTTTGCGGGTATCTAAAAGTTTAGCCGAAGTCCCCTCAAGCTTATCTACCATAGCTTTTGTCATAGTAGCTATTCCACTTAAACGTTGAAGAAAATTAAGTGCAGTTCTTTCACCTTTTAAGATGCTGGCAGGATTTCCCTCTAATCGGAGTATTTCATCGCCTCTTTTGACCGTGTCTCCATCCCGTTTATACATTGTAATTTTCAAATTTTTATCAACGGTCAAAAAAACTTCTTTAACAATTTCTAAACCGGCAAGCACGCCAGGAGCCTTGGCAATCATAAAAGCTTTTTCTGGGATGGGTTCTAAATCTAAATAATCAGTAGTAATATCACCAGTACCTAAATCTTCTTGTAACGCAAGACGGATAATTTCACTCCAATTCATTTACCCTCCATAAATAAAAAAAAGCATTTGCTATCTTGCAAATGCTTTAATTTTCGTTGTTTATACCTATTTATAGTTATTAACTGCTCTTTTCGTATACTCATTTCTCTCACTCTTTCTTTCATAAATATAACTTTAATTTTTAACTTAGCCATTTTGTCAAGCAGAACTTAACTTTTAAAAATTCTAACTTAGCCGATAATTAAGAAAAATCTGTGAGTATATTTAATTGTAATAATATGTAAAAAATAAATCTTGACTTAATTTGTTAAATATTATACAAGAAAGATAGGTGACAAATTCATTATATTCCTTTAAAAAGGAGGTAATAATGAAGAGAATGCTATTCATCTCGCTTATGATGATGTTGGCAATAACTTTTCTTTTAGGGATACCGGTAAATTCTGATACTGCGACCCGTGTGGCAAAAAACTTTGTTCTGGAACGGATGGGATCTGAGTATGCAGTAACTACGGCAAAACTTTTAGATTCAGTGAAAGGTAAATCTTATATTTATGTCGTTAACCTAACTCCGCAAGGATTTATCCTTGTTGCGGCTGATGATGCAGCAATTCCAGTATTAGGTTACAGTTCCATTAATAACTGGGGTGAAGTGGAAATTCCTGTCCAGCTACAGGATTTACTGGAGAACTGGAATGCTCAATTACAAGATATTAGAGAGCATAATTTAACTGCTCCCAAAGAAACTCAGGTTCTCTGGTCTAAATATAACTGTGATTCAGTTTTATTTGTGCCGGACAGAAGCTTTAGGACGGTCGGACCTTTGCTCACTACCGTATGGGGTCAAGGAACTTATTACAATGCTATGTGTCCCCCAGATGCAGCTGGTCCTGATGGTCATGTTTTAACAGGTTGTGTAGCCACAGCAATGGCTCAGATTATGCGTTATTGGTCTTTTCCTCCAGTAGGGAATGGTTCTCATAGTTATAATTGTCCTCCGTATGGAACTCTTTCCGCTGATTTTGGTTCTACTGCCTATAATTGGGCAGCAATGCCAGATAGAGTGACCAGCAGTAATACAGATGTAGCAACTATCTGTTATCATGCTGGGGTTGCTGTAAATATGCAGTATGGTCCAAATAGCTCTGGGGCATATAGTGCTGATGTTCCTAATGCTCTTATCACATACTTCAAATATGCAAGCTCCGCTCAATTTAAGGAAAAAACCTCATATTCTTCTTCCAACTGGGAAAATATGATGAAGGGAGAACTGGACAATTCTCATCCTATTTATTATAGTGGTTCAAGCTCCCAATCAGGAGGACACGCCTTTGTACTGGATGGATATCAAGTTTCTGATTTCCACATCAATTGGGGATGGAATGGTAGCTATAATGGTTATTATGCCCTTACTGCGCTGAATCCAGGAAGTGAAAACTTTACCAGTGATCAAGCTGCTGTTATAGGTATCATTCCCACATTGCCTTTACCTACATTAAATGAAGGATTTGAAGGCACAACTTTTCCTCCCACTGGCTGGTCAATAAATCCCACCAGTGATGGTTTTACCCGTACGACTGTAAGCGATTATATTATTTCTGGAAATGCATCTGCTTATTATAGTGCTACGGGTAATGTTTATGGTAAACAACTTATTACTCCTGCTCTCAGTATTAATGCAACCTGTCCTAACCTTATTTTTAAAGCAAAAAAAACCAGCTCTTCCTCTAATGAACTGATAAAGGTGGGATATTCTACCAATACTTCTGGTCCATGGACTTATCTTTACCCATTTGCTACCTTGTCTACAACTGCCCAAACTTTTAGCTATGCCATGAATACACTGACACCCGGTACTTATTATTTTGTCTTTGAAACTTTTTCTTCAACCAATTCAGGCACTAAAGCTTTTATTATTGATGATGTAGCTGGACCTTATTTTAATAAACCAACTCAAGCAGCTATTAACATAACTTCCTGGAATGCCGGAATTCTTTCACCTGGTGATGAGGCAAGATCAGGTAATATTTTTACAATTTCCAATGTTGGCTCAGGAACCTTAATAGTAACCTCAGTGACAGATCTATCAGGAACTGATTTTTCTACCAATTTTAATCCCAATATAAGTCTGGTCTATGGTCAAACTTATGATTTTGGCTTTACTTATGCTCCTTTAGATTATGGCAGCGATAATGTAAACTTCCAGATTGTTACTAATGGTGGAACTATAAATATTGCTTTAAGTGGAAGTGCTCAATATGCGGTTCTATCAGATGGATTTGAGAATTATCCTGATTTTGCCCTTAATTATCCTCCTTGGACACAATATGATGGAGATGGAAGCTCAACATATGCTATCCAAAATTATACATTTCCTAATCAATATTATACCGGTTCCTTTATAATTTTTAACTCTTCCCTGTGTTCTCCTTCCATGGCAGGAACAGCCATTGATCCACATACTGGAGAAAAGGGTGCTTATTGCTTTGCTGCAATAAACTATCCTAATAATGATTGGTTAATCTCACCTCAATTAAACCTGAGTTCTGATGCAACGCTTAGTTTCTGGGCTCGTTCCTATACTGCTCAATATGGATTGGAGAGATTCAATGTAAGAGTCTCTACTACGGGAATCGATCCTTCTAACTTCACTATCATCAGTGGAACTACCTATATACAAGCTCCTACGAGTTGGACTCAGTATACTTACACTTTGCCACAAAATGCTAAATATTTTGCAGTACAGTGCGTGTCTAATGATGCCTTTATCTTTATGGTGGACGATTTTTTAGTTACAGACCAATCCCTTCCACCAGTTCTTACTGCACCGGAAAATGTTGCTATAGAAACCTTCCCTGGTGGGATATCTTTAGGTTGGGATCTTGTTAGCGGTGCTAATAGTTATAAGGTCTATGGTAGTAATGATCCTTATGGAACTTACATTTTCCTTCAGAGCGTTGAAGACAACCATATTACATTCACGGATCAAGCACTTAATGCACTCGGTTTAAGCAACCGAGCTTTCTTCAAAATTACGGCAGATACTGCTATTCTTGCAACAAAAACAACATCGCAAGAAAGAAAAAATTCATCGCCATTACTTCAAAACTATTTACTTAATCAAAACAAAACATTAAATGTTATGAATAGCAAAGTGAAGCCGTAATAGAGTCTTCCTCTATTTTCCGGAGTGCTTAACAGGGAAAGAAAGGGATTAAAAATATCACAATTAGTTAAAAGCCTATCCTGATATAATCGGGATAGGCTTTTTTAATGGTTAAATTATTTTCTTTAGAAGGGATTTTTTCAATTTTCTAATAAATTTAACTTAAAATTGATTTCTTCTTCTTGACAGAGTTTACCTTACTGAAATTTAATATAAAAAAACAAGTTGAGGTAGAAAAATTGAATAAAACTATCTTTATATTATGCATTACCTTGCTCTTATTTATTTTCTTATTCTCCTGCAGTGCGAATAAGGAAAAAGCGCAAGTAGAGTATGGATATCTCCGTCTGGAAGGAAGTATGGCCAATAGAGAGGATTATGTTGATGGACAGAGTGTGGGAATAGACTCAGAATATGATGCCAATACAATTCCTTTAAGAGTGGGAACTCATTATTTGGAAATCAGGTCTAAAAATAGGATATTACTGGCAGATGATATTGTTATTGAGCCCAATAAAGTTACGCAAGTGACTGTTCCCTAAGCCAATAACTTTTCAAATTCCCTGCAATTTAAAGCAGGGTTGAAGAAACTCTTTAAAATAAAACGAAAAACCGCTATCAGGATAGACAGCGGTTTTTTAATAACCAGATTTAATTCTAACGAGCGTTGTGTTGATAACGGTTACGGTTATATCTGGCTTTTTTTGCTTTACGGCATTCTGGACAACGCTGAGGTTCATTAACTAAACCTTTTTCTTGATAGAATTCTTGCTCACCTTCTGTAAACACAAATTCTTTCTGGCAGTCCTTGCAGATTAAAGTCTTGTCAGGCATTTTGTACTCCTTTGCATTCGGGACATCTTACATTCAGATTGAGGCTTTCCCGAACAAAGGAACAGGCTCAAGGAATGTTAAATCCCTATTTATTTTCTCATTCATATAAACAACTAATCTGTCAATATAATTTTTTCTATCTCTTAAACCTGTATCAGTTTGCAAATTTTTTTCTTATCCCCAATAAACCATTATAAAATCCTTTGACTCTTTTTGTAGAACAGATTATATTGATATTTAGATTTTTGTTAAATTATGAGTTTACATAAAGGAGATAAAAAAATAAATGAACTGTATTTTTTGTCTTATCAGTCCAGACAAATATTTAGCGGAAAACGAATATTTCTTTGCAATCCGGGACATATACCCAATAACAAAGGGTCATTCTCTCATCATTTCAAAAAGGCACACTCCTGATTTTTTTACACTTCAACCTGAAGAAATGACAGCTTTATTGGAAATTAGCCGGACTATGCGAAATCTTTTAGATGAAGAATTACATCCAGAAGCTTATAATTTACTGATGAATTGCGGTTCTGCTGCCCATCAAAGCATTTTTCATTTCCATCTACATTTTATTCCTCGTTATCATAAAGATGGTTTATCTTTACGAGCTATAAACGAAAAATTAAGGTCTATTGCTTTTTAATTCAAAACAATATAGGTCACACTTTTCTATCGTTTAAGAAGATAGGACCAAATATAAATTTATCTATCCTTTTCCTTTGGTTAAATTATAATTTATGTTAGGGCAATAAGTTAAAATTGATAAGGCAGGTGGATTATTAGCTATCCGCAAGAGTCAAGTGTTAATCACTTCTATATCAAGCGTTAATTAATTAAGACTTGATTAACGCTTGATAAACACTTAATACCAGGGGAAAGCTAAGAGCAAGCTTATAAAAAGCTGTTGGTTTTAATTGTTTTTGAAAGATGAGAGTATAAGGGGTAAGTTTCAGAAAAAAGGGAAGAAATAAAGATGTAATTAAAAAAGATATATATAGATACAATAGGTATTGGATAGCAAATTAAGGGGTAAATGATATAAAAGAGAGGATGATAAAAATGGATTAAATGACTCTATCCAGCACTGGTAGCATCTCTGCTAAGAATTCCTCATAACGGTCTTCCATTATTGCCTGGCGAGCCATTTCCATTAATTCATTGTAGAAATATAGACTGTGGATGGTGGTTAAACGCATTCCCAGGATTTCATTCATTGTGATTAAATGGCGAATATAGGCACGACTGAAATGTTTACAAGTGTAACATCCGCATTGCTTATCAATGGGTTGAAAATCATCTTTATAACGAGCAGCTTTGATAATCATTTTTCCCTGGCGAGTGAAAATACTTCCTTTCCTGGCATTTCGGGTAGGCATCACGCAGTCAAACATATCTACTCCGTTAGCAATATTTAATAATAAATCGGAAGGAGTGCCCACACCCATCAGATAACGAGGCTTATCTGCGGGAAGTATATCATTGAGAAAATTGGTTATACGGAACATATCAGCTTTATCTTCACCGACAGCTAAACCTCCAATAGCATAGCCAGGAAAATCTATCTCCATCAAAGTCTTAGCTGCTTTTTCTCGTAAATCCTCATAGATTCCTCCTTGTACTATGCCAAAGAGAGCCTGATTTTTATAATTATGAAAAGCTGCCTTTCCTCTTTCTGCCCATTTTAAAGTGCGTTGCAAGGACTTTTCAACATACTCACGAGTTGAAGGAAAGGGAGGACATTCATCAAAACTCATAATTATATCTGCACCAAGTGGTTCTTGAATAGCAATAACACTTTCAGGGGTAAAAAAATGCGTGCTACCATCTAAGTGCGATTGAAATTTCACCCCTTCATTAGTGATTTTTCTAAGTCCTGCCAGACTCATCACTTGAAAGCCACCACTATCGGTCAGAATAGGATGTTTCCAGGCAATAAATTTATGTAGACCACCTGCTTGCTGGATAAGTTCATAGCCTGGTCTCATATAAAGATGGTAAGTGTTTCCAAGGATAATTTGAGTGTGGCACTTTTCCAGTTCCTCTGGACTCATTGCTTTCACGGTTCCAACTGTCCCAACAGGCATAAAAACTGGGGTTTTAATCTTACCGTGACTGGTGGTAATTGTGGTTGCTCTGGCTTTGTTAGAAACTTTTTCTAATTGAAATTTGAACAACTTGTCCTACCTATTCATAAATCGTAAAACTTCACTTGCAATATCCGAATAGAAGGCTAAAACCATCAGAAAGATGAGAATAAATAATCCTATAGTTTGAAGTATAGATTGAACTTGTTGAGGAACAGGTTTTCGGATGATACCTTCAATGATAGCAAAAAGAATCAGTCCTCCATCCAGAACGGGAATAGGAAGCAGATTCATAATAGCAAGCATAAGACTGATACTGCCGAAGAAAAAGAGAAGACTGCCAAAACCTTTTTTCCCAAAAGATTGGCTCATACTGGCAATCATAACCGGTCCACCCACTGATTTGGTTAGATCTTGAGGTTTCTGAACCAATTTTCCCAGTGCCTGATAATTCAGAACGATGAAATTAACTGTATTGTCTGCTCCTAATTGAATAGCTTCCAGAGGTTTATAACGACGCTCATATTTTACAGGTTGGTATTGTATAATGCCAATAGCTTTGTTTCCACCAGTATTAATACTGCTTTCCAAAGGTAGCACTTTGTTGAACCTCTGTCCATTGCGTTCGATAGTCAACAGCACCTCGTCTTTTTCAGAATTGACGATAATTTCACGCATTTCGTACCAATTTGAAACAGGCAGAGAATCAATTGCTACAATACGGTCTCCAGGTTCCAATTTAGAATGATAAGCAGGAGTTTTGGGCACTACTTCTCCAATACGAGTATCAGCATAAGGATAGAGACTTTTAGCGAGAGAATCCACTTCAGAAGAGGAGATTAGCACAGTTTGTTTGTTGCCATTACGGCTAAGTAAGACGGTGTTTTCAGGATTTGAAAGTAATTCCTGAAGGAATTCACTATAGCCTCGGATATTTTTTCCATTTACGCTTATAATGCTATCTCCAGGAGCAAAAACTTGAGCCCATTTACCTTCTGCTTTATATACTACTGGCAGCTGGTCTTCAATATAGACAGGCATCATAAAAGACCAGATAAAAAGTATAAGGGTTAAAACGATATTGGCAAAAGGCCCACTAAATCCAATGATAGCTTTTTGCCACCAGGGTTTGCGAGATAAAGCATTTTCATCGTCTATATTCTGCTCATCTGGATTTTCTCCTTTCATTTTAACATAGCCACCCAAAGGAATCCATCCTATACGCCATTGCACATTATGACTGGTAAATTGAGCAATAGGTTTGCCAAAACCAATAGAGAACTGCTCAATACCTACTCCCCATGCTTTAGCCATAAGAAAATGACCCAGTTCATGTACAAAAATCATTAAGCCAAAAGCCAGGATAGTTAAAAGTAAGGTCATATGGTTATCCTAAAAATTGACTTTGAAGCTGATAAAACATACTGAAAGATTGATAGCTATAAGAATCAGCAGAGGATATACCTAAGATTTCTGGGCTAATTTTTTAGCTAAGGTAACAGCAATGTAGCTAGCAACTTCATTAGCATAAGTTCCAGGCCCAAAACCTGCATCATAACCGAGTTCTATTGCCAGTTCATGAGAAATTTTTGGTCCACCACAAATAAAGAGCATCTTATCTCGTAACTTTTCAGTTTCCGCTAATTCAATAAGACGGGTGAGATTATGAATATGGATATTATTTTGTGTTACGACCTGAGAAACCAGCACTGCATCAGCATTTTCTTCTCGTGCCCGACGCAATAATTCTTCACACGGCACTTGAGCACCAAGATTAATAGCATTAAACCATTGATAGCGTTCCAAGCCATAGCGATGATTATAGCCTTTCATATTCATAATGGCATCAATACCAACGGTGTGAGCATCACTTTCTATGCAAGCACCTACGACGGTAATTTTGCGTCCAATATTCTCTTTAATAAATTCATCCACCTCTTCCATTTCCATCACTGGGGTATCCACTTTTTTAACTTTAATTTTAGAACTATCAACGGAACAAGGAGTTACAGCATAGGCAATAAAATGGGTGAAACCTTCATGAAGGTCTCGTATGCCACAGATTATGATATCTTCAAAGCCCATCTGCTTTAATAATTGTTTGGCTGCTTCTTTTCCCCAATCATCTGGTGGAACTGGTAAAGTGAAGGAAAGCTGAACTTTTCCATCGCCTGATTTATCACCATAAGGACGGATGATGTTGTGTTTCATAATCCCAGCTCCTTTTTCATCTTTTCCAGAAAAGGATTAAAATATTCCACATCTTTACGGAACACGCCATTTAAGCCTTTCCCACCGTTTTCAGTACGTTTTATATCGGCAAATTCACCTCTTTCCATAGCTTTGAAAAGACCTTCTTTTTCCACTCTTTCCAGGAATTCAGTGGCTTCTTTCAATACTTGATTGGCTCTTCTATTGATGAAACTATCAGGGACCAGAGTAATGTTTTCATCCAGACTTTTTATGGCATTAAAAATATAAAGTGCATTTTCAATAGCTAAAGAACGGTCAGCTAAATGAGGAGTATGAATTGCTTCGGTCATCATTCCCAGTAATTGCACCCCTTGATGGGTTAATTTTCCAGCAAAGTTAAACATAGCATCCATCAGATAGGTTTTAAAAATATTGCCAGTAGCAAACTTCGTTGGAGGCATATATTTCACGGGATAACCGGGAAAGAGTTCACGTGTTAAGAGAGCATGTGCTAGTTCATAAATGAAGCTATCTTCCAAATCAGGATCAATTTCAAAAGCATGTCCTAACCCCATTTTCTCAGGTTTCACACCACTCAAGAGGGCAAACTGTTCATTTAGCAATTGAGATGCGGTAACAGTGTAAGCTTTTTCAATGGCATCGGAGGTGGTTAAATAATTATCCTCTCCAGTCTGTATTTCTATTCCTGCGTAAGCATTAATCATTCTGCTGAAATATTGGTCTAATAAAGTTCTTTTGGGATTGATGTCTCGGAACAGAATACCATACATCGCATCGTTTAACATATGGTCCAGACGTTCCATTGCCCCCATAGCGGCAATTTCTGGCATACAAAGTCCTGATGCATAGTTAGTTAAACCGATATATCTTTTTTCTGAAACGGAAACTTCATCCAATGCAGCTCGCATAATCCGGAAATTTTCCTGAGTGGCATAAGTGCCTCCGAAACCTTCCGTAGTTGCACCATAAGGTACATAATCCAGAAGCGATTGAGCAGTAGAACGAATAACCGCAATGATATCAGCTCCTTCATAAGCAGCGGCTTTAGCTTGAATCACATCTTCATAAATATTTCCTGTGGCAACAATAACATAGATAGCTGGAATTCTTCTGGGTCCGTAGGTCTGAATAAGTTGTTCCCTGGTCTCTCTCTGTTTTGCTATATGTTTCAGCATTTTATCTGAAAGTTCATCCAGCACCTGAAAGATTTTATCAGGAGAAGCAACTGGTGTCTTCGTTAAATCAAGATTGCCTTGAGCTATCTCTTCTGCAATCTGTTGAGCTGACATTCCAGTGTAAATAATAGCATTAGCCAGAGGAATAGCAGCACCTCTAAGCAAAGCATTCCTCTGCTGTAAGTGATCAACTACTATATTAGGATAGGGGGTTCCATCTTCAGTAGCACCATCAATACCGAGCAATCTAAGAACAGTTCGTTCAATAGTGACGGAAGAGTAGTCATCAAAGAGCCATTGAAAAGAGCCAGCAATAGAGGCAGCTGCTTTTCTGGCACGGTTTTGCATATCAGGGTCAAGTTCCAGTTTAAGCATTAAAAAATCTCCAATTGTCTAATTACATATTAATTACACCATTTTTTGATCATTTATTTCCGTCAAGGGAAATGGGAAAGGATAAAGAATTCATTTTGCTTTTACTTGACGAAAAACTTAGCTATTTTAAAATGTAAAATAAGCATATATATAAATGAAGAATTCGGTATATGCCTTGAATTACGAACCTAGATAAAAGGGGACAATAAGATGCCTTCAACTAAAGACGCCATCCAGAAATTACTGGAAAAAGAGCAAAAGGTGCTTCAATTGGGAGGACCTCAAGCTGTAGAAAAGCAAAAACAAAAAGGTAAACTGACGGCTCGTGAAAGAATAGACCTTCTATTTGATCCGGGCACTTTTCGGGAACTGGATATGTTTGTGCAACATCGCTGTGATAATTTTGGGATGGATAAAGTGGAAATTGCTTCGGATGGTGTGATTACAGGACACGGTTTGGTTAATGGAAGACCAGTCTTTGCTTTTTCACAAGATTTCACTTCTCGTGGTGGTTCTCTGGGAGAAATGCATGCTGCTAAAATCTGTAAGATAATGGATATGGCTTTAAAAAATGGATTACCACTCATTGGATTTCAAGATAGTGGTGGAGCACGAATCCAGGAAGGAGTAGATGCTCTTAAAGGTTATGGTGATATCTTCTTCCGTAATTCACGTGCCAGTGGTGTTATTCCTCAAATCACTGCTATTATGGGTCCCTGTGCAGGTGGAGCAGTCTATTCTCCTGCAATGACGGATTATGTATTTATGGTTAAAAACACCAGTTATATGTTTATCACCGGACCTGAAGTAATAAGAGCAGTTACGGGAGAAGAAACAACTCAGGAAGAACTTGGTGGTGCGATGACTCATAATACTAAGAGTGGGAATGCGCATTTTGCCTGTGAAAATGATGCTGATGCCATAGAACAAATTAAAATTCTGTTAAGCTATCTGCCTTCAAATAATATGGAAGAACCTCCCAGGATTGAGTGTAATGATGATCCCTGGCGTCTTTGTCCCAATCTGGATACTATTATCCCAGATAATCCTAAAGAAAGCTATGATATGCATGATGTGATTAAGACAATTGTAGATGACGGTATATTCTTTGAACCACATAAATACTATGCTCAGAATATAATAGTAGGTTTTGGTAGATTAAATGGAAGAGTTATTGGCGTGGTAGCAAGTCAACCTACTGTCTTGGCAGGTTGTCTGGATATTGATGCTTCGGATAAAGCCACTCGTTTTATCCGTTTCTGCGATGCTTTCAATATTCCTCTTGTGACCTTTGTGGATGTGCCAGGTTATCTTCCTGGAACTTATCAGGAACATAATGGAATAATAAGGCATGGTGCAAAGCTGCTTTGGTGTTATTCAGAAGCCACCGTTCCTAAACTGACCGTAATCACACGCAAAGACTATGGTGGTAGCTATATTGCAATGAGTAGTAGACACTTAGGAGCAGATATGGTTTTTGCCTGGCCTACAGCAGAAATTGCGGTTATGGGTGCTGAAGGTGCTGCCAATATTATCTTTAGAAAAGAGATTGATGCAGCAGAAGATAAGGCAGCTAAAAGAGCGGAAATGATTAAAATCTATGAAGAACAATTCAATAATCCTTATGTGGCAGCTTCTCGTGGCTACATAGATGCAATTATCCTTCCTTCCGAAACCAGAAAGAGATTAATTGATGCGCTGGAGATTTGCTCTACCAAAAGTGAAAGCTTGCCTCCTAAAAAGCACGGAAATATACCAGTTTAATACATTTCAGGATATGATAAATGACAGATAAGAAAAAAGAAGTTGCTGCCATAGCAGGAGTTTTGGCATTAATTACAGCAGAAGAAGCAGAAGCACCAAAGCTTCCTCAAGCAAGAGCTTCCTTGCTCTGGCAAGCTTATGGTCGTCAACAGACAATGCTTTATCGTGATTTAACCCAAAGAAGATTAATAAAAAGACATAAATAAGGAGAATAAATGCAGAAACATGGCATCTTGGAATATAGCGAGATGCGCTATGAACCGGACCGCCCTAAAGCGGCAAATCCCATCAAGATTCAGGATCTGACCTTCCGTGATGGACATCAATCTCTCTTTGCTACACGCGTTAGGACAGAAGATTTATTACATGTAGCAGAACTAATGGACCAAGTAGGCTTCTATTCTATGGAAGTCTGGGGTGGAGCAACCTTTGATGTTATGCATCGTTATTTAGGAGAAGACCCCTGGGAACGCATCCGGGTCCTGAAAAAACATATCACTAAAACACCATTTTCTATGCTCTTAAGAGGTCAAAATCTGGTGGGATATCGTAATTATCCAGATGATATTGTAGAAACCTTTGTGCAAAGATGTTGTGATAACGGAATTGATATCTTTCGGGTGTTTGATGCACTTAATGATTTCCGTAATTTTCAGACTGCCGTCAAGATTATAAAAAAGAATAATAAACACTTTCAGGGGGCTATCTGTTTCAGCCTGACTGAACAGAGAATGGGTGGAGAAATATATAATATAGAATATTATGTTTCCAAAGCTAAACAATTGGAAGATATGGGAGCTGATACTATATGTATCAAGGATATGGCAGGATTAATTGCTCCTTATGATGCTTATGACTTGATTAGAGCTTTGAAAGAAAATGTTAAAGTCCCAGTACATCTACACACTCATTTCACCAGCGGAATGGGAGATTTATCCTTGTTTAAAGCTATTGAAGCAGGAGTGGATATCATAGATACCTGTGTGGGACCCTATGCCTATAGAACTTCCCATCCAGCGATTGAACCTCTGGTAATTTCTCTTTTAGGGACAAATCGTGACACTGGTTTTGATATTAAACTGCTTAATAAAATAGGAAAGGAAATGGAGAAAGACATTCCAAAATATATGCAATTTGCTGATACAACCAAATTTAGCATTATTGATACTGATGTCATTATCCATCAAACTCCAGGTGGTATGATTTCCAACCTTATCAATCAGCTTCGTCAGATGGATGCTTTAGACCGTTTGGATGATGTTTTCAAAGAGATACCGAGAGTACGAAAAGATCTGGGACAGATTCCTTTAGTTACTCCTACCAGTCAAATTGTAGGTATTCAGGCAGTTAATAACACTCTCTTTGATAGCTATGAAGGGGAATATTCCCATATCACAGAAGAAGTGAAAGACCTCTGCTATGGACTGTATGGTAAGACTCCAATGCCCATCAATCCAGAAGTGCAAAAGAAAGCATTAAAAGGTTATCCTCGGGGAGAAAAACCTATCACGGTCCGTCCTGGGGACATTCTTGAACCAGGACTGGAAAAAGCAAAACAGGAAGCTGAAGGTTTAGCTAAGGATATTGATGATGTCCTGATTGTAGCTCTATATAATGTTACTGGGAAGAAATTCCTCAGAATAAAATATGGTTTAGAACCAATGCCAGAAGAAATGAAACCTATCACTCTGGAAGAGGTTAAAAGACAGCAGGAGCTTTGTGAAAAAGCTAAAGCAGGTCTTCTGGTAGAGCCACCAGTTAAAAAGCAAGTCCCCAAGCCTGAAGGTTTGAGACAGTTTGATGTATTTGTGGATGATGAATACTTTTTAGTAGAAGTGTCAGAAAAGGGTGTCCCTCATATTGTTCATAGTGCTAAAGTAGCTTCCAATCCTCAGGTGCAACCCAGTCAAAAATCAAATCCACAGTCATCTCCTCAACCCGTAAAAAACAATCCTCAACCTGTTCCTAATCAGTCTTCAGCTCAAACTGCGTCAACTGCTTTGGAAGGAACTCCAGTCACTGCTCCAATGCCTGGGATGTTAGTGCGTTATGAGAAAAAAGTGGGAGACAAAGTGAAAGTAGGGGAAACTTTACTGGTGTTGGAAGCGATGAAAATGTATAATAATATACCCAGTCCCGTAGAAGGAACAGTTGTTTCCACTCCGTTAAATGCTGGAGATAGTGTTGGGAAGGGTGATGTTATGATAGTAGTTAAGCCAGATTAATAAGTTGCCAAAAAGGCTTCATTTTAGAGAACCATTCTCAGGAGCGAGAGATGCAAGTTAAAAGTATCATAATGGACAAGGACCAGATGGAACGCACCATTCATAGAATGGCGCATGAGATAATTGAACAGAATAGAGGTATTGAAAATATATGTTTTGTAGGTATCCGAACCAGAGGAGTGCCCTTAGCCCGAAGATTGGCAGATTATCTTCGCCTAATTGAAGGAAAGGATATTCCTGTCGGAGTTCTGGATATAACTCTGTATCGTGATGACCTCTCTATGATATCTCATCAACCTGTGATTAAAGGTTCTGAACTTGGTTTTGAGATTGAGGGTGCTTCCATTATTCTGGTGGATGATGTGCTTTATACAGGTAGGACTGTTCGTGCTGCTATTGATGCCTTGTTGGATTTTGGCAGACCTCAACAGATTCAATTGGCAGTCCTGATAGACCGTGGTCATCGTGAACTTCCTATCAAAGCTGATTATGTGGGGAAAAATGTTCCCACTTCTAAGGAAGAGATAATCAAAGTTTCTTTTGCAGAGATTGATGGAGAGGACTCTGTCAAAATCGTTGTGGCATAAATATAGAGCTCGCTGGCAAAGCTCTCATTCCTTACTTTGTATTGGATTAGATTCGGATATAACTCAACTGCCAGAATGTGTTCTAAATGAAAGGAACCCTATCTGGGAATTCAACCGAAGGATAATTGATTCTACAGCTCAATATGCTTGTGCCTATAAACCTAATCTGGCTTTCTATTTAAGAGACGGTATCCGTGGATTAGAAGCTTTACAACTGACTATCAATTATATTCCTGAAGATATTCCTGTTATTCTGGATTGCAAAGTGGGGGATATTGGTTCTACTATGGAACAATATGTTTCCACTTTTCTGGAAGTGATGGGTTTTGATGCCATAACAATTAATCCACTTTTAGGTGCTGATGTGCTTAAGCCTATCTTGGAAAGAGAGAATGCTTTTGCTTTTGTGCTCACTCTCACTTCCAATCCTTCAGCTAAGGATTTCTTTATTCAAGAAGATATGGCTATAAAGATAGCCAGATGGCTAACCATTTTTCCGCCAGATAAAATTGGAGCAGTAGTTGGTGCAACTCAGGTGAATCAATTACAAGAAATGCGAGAGCTTATGCCTGGACATATCTTTTTGATTCCTGGAATCGGTGCTCAAGGAGGAGACCTGGATGCAGTTATGCATTATACCAAAGATTCAGATGATTATCCCAATATCTTGATCAATTCTTCCAGAGGCATCATCTTTCAGGATAGGTCTCCTAAATTTGCTCAAGCTGCCGCTTTAGCTGCTGAGGATTTAAATAGTAAGATTGGAGTATACACCTAATCAGTTCAGAGCTACCTAACTAAACTACTTTTAAGGTCAGAGATAAATTCCTCAATATGTTTTTCTGTGGTATTAAAGCTGCACATCAAGCGCACCACATTTTTTGCTTCATCCCAGATATAGAAATGATATTTCTCCCTCAGTTCTTCAATAGATTTTTTCGGGATTTTAACAAATAATGAATTTACCTGCACAGGTTGTACTATTTCAACTTCGGGAATGTTCCTTAAACTTTCACTAAAAAGAGTTGCCATAGCATTGGCTTGGCTGGCATTCTTTTTCCATAATGCATCTTTCAGATAAGCATCAAATTGCGCAGAGATATATCGCATCTTACTGAATAGTTGCGTACATTGTTTACGATAAAACCTGATATCGGAGGTAAGTTCTGGTCTAAAACTAATTAATGCTTCTCCAAAAAGGAGTCCATTTTTTGTTCCTCCAAAGCTAACAATGTCTGCACCGACTTCTTTAGTAATATCTTTTAATGAACAGTCCAAAGCTGCAGCTGCATTGGCAAGTCTTGCACCATCTATCTGTAAGAGCATATCTTGCTGATGAGTGTAATCTGCGAGGACTTTAAGCTCTTCAATGGTATATAAAGTCCCATATTCTGTACTTTGAGCAATGGAAACAACCTTCCCTTGAGAATGATGCTGGTCTCTATTATTTAGAAGGTAGGGACCGATTAATTCTGGAGTCAATTTACCATTAGTGGTCGGAATAACCTGTAATCTTGCTTGGGTAAATTTTTGTACTGCACCACATTCATCCACATTGATATGCGCAGTTTGAGCACAAAAGATAGCATTAAAAGATTTAACCAGGTTCTGTATAGCTACCACATTAGCACCTGTTCCAGTCATAACAAAGCAGGCTTGGCAGTCTCCTCCAAAGAGTGATTCAATCTTATTTAAAACTTCAAGGGTTAAAGGGTCTTCTCCATAAGCTGGAGCAAAACCTTCATCTGCTTTGAGAAGAGCTTTCCAGACCTCAGGATGCACTCCTGAATGATTATCACTTCCAAAACTTACAGGAAACATAGTATCTCCTTAAAACTTAATAATAATTCTCATCCTCATCTTCTGTGGTTTCTTGAGGAAAATCTATATCGGGTAGCGATTTCATCTTTTTTCTTTGCCTAATATGAGCATAGATGAGGATAAAGGGCATTAAAATCAGAATAAAAGTCCCCAAACCAGTAAAAATATAAACATAAGCCTGTCTTTTACTATAAGCAGCAAAATCTTGATTGAATTGCCAGAGGTCCATATGATAGGCATTATGAAAAGCCTCCGAGAAAATTGTTTTCTTACCTGTCCGATAATTGTTAGACACGATTTCCCAGAAATCTTTCCAGGCTTGAGGGTCGTTATCTTTCATATATTGCACTGCATAATATGAAGTTATATAATATAAATCCCAATCTGCAGGTTGTTGAGGATAGTTTTCTGCTAACTTTATCAGGTCCATTTTATTGCCCCAGAACCGCTCTCTTATATAATAATAGTATCTATCCAGTCCAAGTTGATTACCCTGTTGAGTAGCCATTCCTTCATGAAACCAAAGTGGAGCTCTTCTTAAAATCTCATCTAATAACCAGTGCGTATATTCATGTATTATTATTCCACTATAGTTAGATAATATCTGATCTGCACTACGGATATAGATACGATGATCCAAAGAAGAGTAAAAAGCACTGGAAAATTCTACAATTCTTCCCTTACCCTGAGTTAATAGTTCATAAGATTGTTCATCAGGTACCACATAGATATCAGCGCGAGAATCCAGATAAACTCCCGTGCCCATCTGTAGCTGATCTATTCTCTGGTTTAATTCATTTATAAAGCTTTGCGTTACAGGAAATTTACCGTCTATGGTATGAATGACAAAGTTATCGGTTACAACAGCTATCTGATAGTTTGCATTAAGAAAGCTAAATATAAATAGAAATAGAACTAAGCATTTCCAGATTGCCGATTTCAGTTTGAAATCTCCTTGCGACTCAAAAGAGTATAATAATTCGTGGCATCTTTTTTAGCCACATTCCCCTGAGGAATCTTATCAATCCGGATTTGGTGTTCATATCCATAGAGATGAAATTGAATTATATCTCCTTCTTTAACCTCAGCTGAGGCTTTAGCGGTTTTGCCATTGAGACTAACTAAACCTTTATCACAGGCTATTTTAGCGATGCTACGACTTTTAGTAAGGCAAAGCTTATTCAGTAGCATATCTATGCGCATAAATCCCCCAGATTTGATGAGTTATTGAGTTAGTAGTCTTTGTGTCTCCAGAGCTATCATCAATTCTTCATTGGTGGGAACTTTTAATACAGTTACCGGGGAATCGGGAACACTTATCACTTCTATTTCACTGCTAAATTTTGCATTAGCCGTTAAATCAAGTTTTATGCCTAAAGCTTCCATATCTTTACAGACCATTTCTCTGGCTAAAGGCATATTTTCTCCTACTCCACCTGTAAATACTAAAACATCCAGACCATTCATAACCGCATAATAAGAGCCGATATATTTCTTAATCCGATAGCAATAAACTTCCAGAGCTTGCATAGCCTTAGGATTATTTTTTTGAAGGACTTCATCTTCTATAAATCGCATATCATTAGAAATCTGAGAGAGTCCCAGCATTCCACTGTTTTTGTTTAAAATGCTATTCACTTCATCTACATTTAAGCCCAGATGTTGTTGCATATATATGGGAATAGAAGGATCAATATCTCCACAACGAGTTCCCATCATTAACCCTTCCAGAGGAGTAAAACCCATTGAAGTATCAATAGATTTTCCTCTTTCTATAGCTGTCATTGAAGCACCATTTCCCAGATGACAGGTGATAATCTTTAATTGAGAAATGTCCTTTTGCAAAAATCTGGCAGCTTCTAAACTTACATATTTATGCGAAGTTCCATGAAAACCATATCTTCTAATCTTATATTTTTCATAGTATTCCAAAGGAAGGGGATATAGATAAGCTCTTGGAGGCATAGTCTGATGATATGCCGTATCAAAAAGTCCACATTGAGGAACCTCAGGCACATTCTTTTTAACTGCCTCTATTCCCTTTATATTGGCAGGATTATGTAAGGGTGCCAGGGGAATACATTCTTTCATCACTCTTACTACATCATCGGTAATCACTACAGCATCAGAATAATATTCACCAGCGTGCACTAATCTATGACCTACAGCATCAATCTCACTTTTATCCTTAATCACTCCATTAACTGGGTCTAATAAATAATCTATTATTAGTTGTAAACCCTGTTCATGATTTTCAATTACCATCTCTTTCTTTTTTAAAGTATACTTCTCGCTTTTATAAGTGAAAAGTGATAGGTCTTCACCAATTCGTTCAGCAATTCCTTCTGCCAGAACTAATAGATTGTTCATATCAATAAATTGATATTTTATGGAGGAACTGCCACAATTGAGAACTAATATTCTCATATTGTCCTTCTTTATAATATTTTTTTATTTCAAAAAAAGATAATAATGCCTTATTGTCAACTGATTTACTTTGCGAACACGGAAATAGTCTTTCTTCATGGGGGAAATTATCTCTCTCGTCAGGAAAGAATAATCTTTTTTACTTTCTATTACCATCTTAATTCGCAAGAATGTAACATTCCTATTTGCAAACAACTACATCATTTTAAGGGTACTTTTGATCCAGCTTAAGATTAGGAATAGGTTCCTTAAAAATTCAACATTCTATTTTTTCTGATACTTTTTTAATTATACAATATCAAAGATAATGGGCTCTTCTGCTATAGGTTCTGAACTTAAAGTATAAGCTTTCTGGATAAGTTTTACCACTTCCTCACCTTTAATTTGGTCATTACAATGCACTTCTCCGATAGGTTCATCTTTTTCCAGGAAATCTCCAATCTTTGGGATTAAGAGAGCGCCTGTGCTATGGTCTATGGAATCGGTCACTTTCATTCTTCCTGCATTGATATGAATCAGTGCATAACCTATTGCGCGACAATCTATATGGGAAACATAGCCAGAAGCAGGAGATAGGATGGGAAGTTTATATTTAGTCGTGCTCAAAAGACCGTAATCATCAATTACTTTAGGATTTCCACCCTGAGCAACAATGATTTCTTCCAGTTTTTTTAATGCTTTCCCATTTTTAACAGCTTCTTCAATCATAGCTATTGCTTGTTCCGCAGTTTCAGCAAGATTAGTGCTAACAAGCAGTTGAGCGGTGAGTTCGGAAGTTAATATCTTTGTATCTTTTAAAGGATTTCCTTTTAAATATTCTATCGCCTCAATCATTTCCAGACCATTTCCTACAGCTAAACCGAGAGGAGAGTTCATATTAGTGAAAGCAACTTTCACTTTTAAACCAAATCGTTCTCCAGTAGAGATGAGCAATTCAGCTAATTCTTTTGCTTTTTCTCTATCTGGCATAAAAGCACCGCTTCCTATCTTGAGGTCAATAATCAGATGTTTTGCTCCTTCTGCTATTTTTTTACTCAATATACTGGCAGTTATCAAGCCTGGACTTTCAACTGTAGCAGTTACATCTCGCAAGGCATAAATCTTCTGGTCAGCAGGGACCAGGTCTTTAGATTGACCGGCAAGAGCGCAGTTATGTTCTAAAACCAGCTTGCGAAATTCTTCTATAGAAAATTGTGTACGGAATCCAGGGATTGATTCAAGTTTATCTAAAGTGCCACCAGTGTGACCTAATCCTCTTCCTGATATCATAGGTATGGTCAATCCGAGGGAAGCTGCAATAGGGGCAAGCATTAGACTGATTTTATCTCCTACCCCACCAGTAGAATGTTTATCGGCTACTTTGAGTTCTGCTGGAAAAGTTATGGTTTTCCCACTTTCAATATATGTTTTAGTTAGAGCAAAAATCTCTTCTTTATTTAAACCTTGAAAATAGATAGCCATAAGAAGTGCACTCATCTGATAATCAGGAACTTCTCCACTTAAAAAACCCTCTACCAGATTTCTTATCTGGTCTTCATTTAATGCAGTTCCATTTCTTTTAGCCAGAATAAGTTCTACTGGATTATAATTTATCATCTTTTTCTCCTTAAGTCATTACCAATTTTTCTCTTAGATAGCCACTAAATATATCCATAACCCAAACTACCAGTGCAATTAACCAGATGATGAGTCCTACATTTCTCCAGGCAAGCATTTGCTGTTGTTGATTTAATGCCAATCCAATTCCTCCACCACCTACAAATCCTACGACCGTTGCCATTCGTACATTCATATCCCATCTATAGATAGTAAAAGCCAGATAGGGTGATAGGATTTGAGGGGTAACAGCATAACGCCAAACCTGAAGGGTGGATGCTCCAGTGGCAACAATAGCTTCCATTGGTCCTGGATCTATGCTTTCTATCTGTTCTGAATAAAGTTTCACTAAAGCAGCGATCGAATGTATCCACAAAGCAAGCATTCCAGCAAAAGGACCTATGCCCACCCAAACACAGAAAATAATTGCCCAGACCAAGGCTTCTATGGAACGAACAATCGTAGTGATAGTGCGTATAAAATAGTAAACGATTCTTCCTAAAATAGTGGAATACATTAGATTTTTTGCGGCAAAAAAACTGAGAATAAAAGCAAAAGGTACCGCAAAAATAGTGGCTAAAAGAGCAAGATATACCGTTTCCATCAAAGCTGCCAGCATTGGGACTAACTGTTTAAAATTGGGATTGAAAAGACCTTGCACTATATTTTTCGCATTTCCTGCCTGAGTGAAAAAAGCAATCGGCTTGACTTCAACAATAATCCAACCTACTATAAGACTGATAATTACAATTGCCCAGATTTCTGCTTTCCAGAACCAGCCCTTAATTTCTTTATCAGGATTGCCAACTTTAGCGCCTAAACTATTTTGCTGAAATCCAAATATGAAGCCAAGAACAAGAGGTATCCCGAAGATTGAAAGTTCAGGAAAAGAGAAAGAATAAAGACGATAAGCCATCCAGGCAACACAACCCCACAAATATTGCCAGAGCAAATATTCAACTAAAAAGGATTTCAATTTATTCATATAAGTTATCTTCTTTGAAATGCTTAGTTCGTCAAGAGTTTTTTATCAGACTTAATCTTGAAGGTTCTTGCAGGAAATGTTATGGGAATTATTTTTTCTATTTTAATTGTAAATCCGGTCTAAATTATGGGTTCTACTTGACTCTTTCCTGCTATCAAGTGTTAATCACTCGTTAATCAAGCGTAAATATATTAAGACTTGATTAACGCTTGATTAAGATGTGATATAAATACTTCAGTAAATGGCGTATTGTAAATGTGCGGTAATTTTTTGAGTTATAGATGAGTGATAAATAAGGGGACATCTTGCACCCCATAGCGGGGTCATAAACGTTCTCTTACACGGGGTCATAAACGTCCCCGTTTATGAAGCTCCGAAGGAGCTTGTTGTTAATGATGTATTAAAAACTAAGATTTATATTCTTTGTTTATATAACCACTAAAGAAGAAAAGCCTTACGGCTTTGCGAGATGAGGACATCTCGCACCCCACAAGGTGATATCTTTCCCTCCTGAATGAATCATATTAATCAGGTAAACGCTCCCATATCCCTTCAAAATATTGCCAGATACCATCTTGTTTAAATAGGGTAATAGTTCTGAAGCGATTTTGTGCTTCCAGATTAACCAGCATTTGCCATTTTCTACTAAAGGTATAATTATCAATAGATTGAGGAGATGGTTCATAACCCAGCCAGAGGAAATTTTTACCGGAAGAACGAATTTTTTCTGCCAGACGGATACTGTTTTCCTGGTCATAATTGCCTATAAGAATAACCTGATATCTTGAGCTATCTATTTCTTCTAAAATAGATAGGAGTTCAGGAGGTAGATTTTCACTCCACTGGCGAGGATAATCGCGACAAATAATATGTATAAAAAGACTATCGGTCTCAGACAAGTCCAGATATTTCATTTGAAAAGCAGTCTGACTATCGGAAACCCTGTATCCTGCTTGTAGATAATAACTATCTTTGGGAACGCTTATAGATATTAAACCAGGCTCATCTTCCGAAAAAACTTGATCCAGCCAGTAAAAAACTCCATCCTGATAACGGGTTAGATTAACTGCATCAGAGAGTCCAGTTACAGGGACTCCATTTTCATCTGAAAGAGAGACAATCAATTTTGTATAAGCGGTGGCATCTTTACTATCTACTTGAGGAGCATTCTTTTTCAAATCATAATAACCCCAGTCTCCGTTGTCAAACTGGATAAATATGAGATCGGGTTGACGAGAAAAATAGGCAGGAACTTTGTTAGCTCTTGCAATGTTTACAGCCATCATTCTGTATTGCAGAGGAGTCAGGTATTTTTGTTTGATAGCAATATCCAGTGGAAGCAATCCACTTAAAGCTTTAGAATAGTTGATTTTATAATGTTTAGCCAGCCACCCAGAAGCAGAATTCATTCTTTCCAGAGGTGTATTCCCTTTCTGGTAGAAAGAATCAGGATAGAGTTGAGGGATTCCTTTTTTATAAGTAACAGGTTGAGGGAGCTCTTCATAAAATACTGTTGGTGCAAGAATAGGAGTTAATTCTGAAGAGGTCATTTTTTGACCATCAATCTTTAAGAAAAAGTTGTAGAGAGCAATAATTTGCTCGGAACTGGCTTGCCAGAGGAATTTAGGATCAAAGTCTTCAGAAATAAGGAAATTAAGGAATTCTTTTTGAGGTTCAGGATAGCGATTCCAGAACCCTTTAAAGGAATTATAGTTACCTCTTGAAGAGGATGCGACTATTCCTAAAAGTGTATCACTATAGGTGAAAATCCGATCTTGAAAACGTTGTTCCCGGCGATTCCATTTTGCTTTGGCTTGTTCCACACCATTATTCCACTCTTCAGAAGGATTTTTCCAGGTAAAATCAGATGCAGGATAGAAGAGCATTTCATCTTGATCTGGTAGGGGTCCTTCTTGCAAAGTAAGTTCATAATAAAGTTCTTTATCCTCACTTGAAGGAACTAACGCTATAGCACGCTTATTTTCATTGTCTGCCACCAGATAAAAAGCACCCCTGCCTACACTTAGCTCAAATTCCCCTTCATCATCCGTCTGAATATAAATCAAAGACCTTAAAGTTCCAGAATTAAAAACCAGCAGACCGACAGTTGTTTCAGGAAGAGGATTATCCTGTTCATCCAAGGTCTTGATTTTGAGAATACGAGTGTGTTCTTTAGCATAAATTGAAGTGGAATTTATCACACATTCGTAGCGTCCTTGAATTAAAACTTCGTCAGTTGCATCAGGAAGAGTTCCCTTAGATAGGATAATTACAGTTTTATCAATCAATCCACTGAACCAGGTTTGATCGGGATAATAAGCAGCATCCATATCTCCAGTATAATGCCAGGCTCCATCAATCCAGACTTCTGCCCAAGCATGATTATTATCTGTATGAGACCACCAGGGCACATAAGAAGGACGAGCTGGCAATCCTACAGTTCTTGCTGCAGAGATAAACAAGATTTGCATCTCTTCGCATCTTCCCAGATAGCTCTTTTGAGTTATATCCAAAGGTGCCTGGTCTCTTCCTGAAGTGGGCTGAAATTTTAAACGTGAGACGCACCATAATGAAACGGCACGATAAAGTTCCAGGTCATTTTTAGAGTTCTGTAGCACCTCTCGTAAGCCATCCCTAAGAAATTCTGCTCTATAAGGTGTGATTCTCTCATCTGCAACAGTTTGATGAGCAACATAGGAAAGGAAAAATTCAGGAGAAAGGTCAGTCCTATAAGTATTGAGATAGGATTGGATTTGTAAATAATTACTAAGAACATCTTCTGGATTTGCTATTTGTAAGTTAGCATCGCTCTCGTAGGCAATAAGATAGGACATCAATATATCATCCTGTTCTTTCAATAATTTCTTATAAGCTTGCTGATGATAATGGTCTAATTTTTTGAGATTAGAATAAGCAAGTTTATTCACTTTTTTATAAAGGACAGGATTACCTTGATTCGTAAAATTAGCAGGTAAATATGAGGCAAGAAGGTTTGAAAAACCCCACAGCATACAGCAAATAATTATTAGTATCTTAATTTTTTTCATATGTGACCTATCTATTTATGCTCTTTAAAGCAGATTTCATCAGTGAAGCTTGAGTAATTTTCCCTGTTGAATGCTTTGAGAATTATCCATCTTCCAGAGATAAATACCTGCAGGAACAGGTTTTCCCCCGGCATCACAGCCATCCCAGATAATATTTTGTTTTCCTGCCCTTAAAGCTTCAGACTGTATGGTTTTAATCTTTTGACCGCGCAGATTAAATATCTGAATTTGAGTTTTAGAGGGTTCTTTAGTTTCAAAACAAAAGCTCATCTGCGAAGTAAAAGGATTGGGCATCGTAATCACCTTCGAAATGGAAGGAGTAAGAACAGAATCAGAAATGGGAGTAGGTGGTAAATTCAGAACATTTAGAGTATCCAGAATAATTGCTATCATATCATTAATGCCGAATTCTCCTTCTTCAATAGCGGAAAGGGCAAAAGAAGAAGCAACCGTGCGAAAATATCCATTGCTATTATAGATTCCGATAGGGAAATTGGGATGAGAGCTATTAGAAGTATAAAATAGTTCAGAGGCAGTTTCAGGATAAGGAAATAAAGGAGTAGTCCAGGGGTCATTTTGATTGTATTGCCAGGTCATAGAAAGGTCGTCTTTATCATATCTGATGGCTTCAATATAGGCAATAGTATTAAGCGGACAAATAGTTCCAAACTTTGACCAGAAGATGGAATCAGAATCCCAAGGCATATCTCCTTCCAGATAGATTCTTCCGCCATTTTCCAGATAATCATTGAGCAGGTTATATTCCAGGTTTCCTTGCTCAGGAATAAAATTGTTAGGTCCCCAGCCAAAAAGGCAAAAGATAGCTTCAAAATTGTTGATATAGTTATAATCTGGGATGAGTTTATCGGAATAGATTACATTGAAGTTTCCCAGATTATTCAAAGCATTTATTACTGGCAAACCTTCTTGAGAAAGCGGTTCATAAACCAGTATCTCTCCTAATGGAGGATTTTGATTATTTTGATGGTAAACCGCAGGGTCTCCAAAAAGCATATAGGTATAAACATTTTGTAGTTCTGGATAGATTATGCCATCACTATCTACCGGGTCACCAAAGAGATAATATTGCGTATGTAATAGATTGGCAAAGGCAAGAGCAGCACCAACGGACATATTATTTTTGGTTAGATTTTCCAGGAAATGATAATTATAGGAGCTCAAACCTCCCCAACCAGGATTTTTCCAGCCTATCTTATACCAACCAGTACGCGTGGCAGCACAGACATTAACGGCTTTTTGCTGTAGAGCATATTCAGCTAAACAAGAGAAATTATTATCCAGCATACCATTATTGCAGGAAGCGGCAAAAAGAATTAATCCATCCTGATTGACCAAATTATCAAAAGTCTCACGATCAACCAGACTATACCAGTTCATTTCCCAACTATCTGGGATATTATTACCATTATCATCATTCATCCAAACCTTTCGGGCAGAACTGACAGAAGAACCATGCGCACTCCAATTCAAGATGCCATAACTATTGCTATTCAATTGATTTTTCAGGAGGTCATAATCCAAATCAAGGTCAGATGGAAGAGAAGGTAAATATCCCATATGTTCGTACATTGTAGTACATTGATAATCATTTAAAGCAGTGTTTCTGGCATATTCCATAAAAACTGCACCATCTGTTTCCAGAAAAATTGTTTCAGGTTCCCCGGCATAATTAAGATAAGCAGCAGGCAATAAAGCTTTTTTCTTCCAGACTGCATCACTACTGTCAAAGCTAATAGTGCGATTTACAATCTGTGAAATATAGTTAACATTATTGTTTGAAATGCGTCCCACAAAGAGCTCAGGAGTGAAATCACAGAGATAATCCTGGTCTCCTTCTCCAGCAGAATATTCTCCCAGACGGCCATCACTATCCACATCTATGATACTGCTTAAATCGCTGTAAAAGAAATCAGAGGGGACGGTTTCATTACCATCTGGTTCTGGAGTGAGATACATCACGGGAACTTTATCATAATCTCCAACTAATAAAAGATAGGTGAAAGGATGAGCATTGTATTGGGAGATTAGATAATTTCGGAGTTTTTCACCATCTGTAAGTCCTGGACTTGAAGCTAAAATAGTATTGATATTGATATAAGAAGTGACCAGACCCTGTGACTGATGATAAGCTTCCAGAGCAGTTAAGGAAGGATATAAAGCTGGTGTGGTAACTATTAAATAATCATAATCTTTAGAATAATTATAAGTGTAATAACTTTGTAAATCTTGAGGATTAACAAAAAACCAGTCTATAACTTGATTGCTTTTCTGTAAAGAACTAAGAATGGGAGGTATTCTATTTGGTTTTGAGATAGCATTTAAGCTCCAGGAAAGATTTATCTGTAAAGAAGGACTAATTTGCCAGGATACTCCATTATAGATAGCAGGTAAAACAGAAAAAGAAACAAATTTTATATCACCCCAATGTTTAATTCCCAAGTATTTTAGCATAGGCGTTGAGGGATAATGTTCACAAGCAGAAAGGAAATGTTCTCCGTCACTAAAAGGAGTATTGATAACAGGAGCAGGTGCAGACAAATTCTGCAAAGGAGCAAATTCAAAGTTATAGGATACATTAATTGCATCTGGGGGAAGGATGATATTTAAGTTTTTAGTTGGCAATTGAGGTGTTCCTGGAACAGATAAAGTTCCCCAACCATAATTTTCTTGTGGAGAAAAGAGCTCCAGGTCAGAAAAATTTATGTTTAATGTTAGCTCTGTTGCTGTAAGCAGAAAAGGAATAAACAAGATAGTTAAGAATAAGAATTTTTTATTCATCGTCGGTTTCCTTATATCTTTTTTTCTTGTGGTAATTGGGATGGGATTGATACCCTTTCTTAACATATGGTTTATGAAAGCTATTTTTCTTTTCTTTATAGTTCTTTCCTGTAGCATACTGGATTAGCATAGGAGCAGCGGAATCTTTGTATTGAGTGAGAAACTCTTCTATTTCTTGAGGATACAACTCGCTAAGTTCACGCAATAACCAACCAATTCCCTGTTGAACACAACGAGCTTGATCCTGCATAAGGGGACTGATGAAATCCAATAATTCTTGGACTGGTAAGCGTTCCTTTTGATAGAGCATAGTGACAACCGCTACCCGCCTGGTCCATTTGCTTTCCGAATCCAACCAAGTGGCAAAATCTTCCATTGAGGCTATTTCCAGTTCTAAAAGCACGGGAGTAATTTTAGTGGCAATTAAATCAGAATGAGTCCAATTTTCTACCACTTCATCCAGACAAAGTTTAATCTCTTCATAAACTCTACGGTTAAAGCGAGGTCTATGCTTCTTTAACAAAAAAATAGCTAAGGTTCCGAATTCATATTTTCCAGTTGCAAAGAAGGGATATGCCAGCTCGGCTAATTCCGTAATAGATGGTTGGAAAATGGTTAATATGTGATTGCGTAACTCTTTAATTTGATATTCTGCTAAACCAAAGGCATCATAACCTTCTAGATTATAGCGAGAATTTTTATAGGCTAATCCAGGGTTTTCATGGGCAAAGAAATATGATTCACAGTAACTGAAAATCTCTGCCTGTCGTGGAGTGAGTTTTGTTCGAGCTAAAAGTAGTGTCATTTCAATCTCTGTTTTTTAAAATCCAGAATTATTTAAAATTAGTTTTGTATTTCCTTATATCTATTAGACTCTTTATGAGCTGGGTTTAATTCATTTTTTTCATATCCCAGACCCTTACCAGTGATAAGTACATTCCATCTATTAAACATTTGTCTTAAGCGATATACCATTATTTTGGTAGGGTTTAACTGTGCCAGCATTTTACTTAAGAAATTATCCCAATTTATAGTTTCTTTGCGCTGGAAAAATCCTGTGTTATGCATTACTCTTAGCATATAAGTCTTGATTTTGTCAAGGTCATTTCCGCTAACTGCATTAATTTTTTGGGTTTGTTCTTTAGTGAGAGGCAAACGATATATTTCCCAGAGAGCGATAGTGACAGCTTGAGCAAGATTGATAGAAGGGAATTCTGGATTAGCAGGAATATGACAACGCAAAGGGCATAGTGCTGCTTCTTCATCCGTGAGTCCAAAAGTTTCTCTACCGAAGACTAACCCTATTTCCAGTTGCGGTATTTTAGCACAATATTGAGCAGCAGTAATAGGGGTGAAATCTACTGGTTTGAGTTTTCCCATACGACGAGAATAGGCTATTACCCGGTCTAAATCTGAGATTGCATCCTTTAGAGTGGGATATATCTGAGCCTGTTGAAGTAGGTTTTCTGAATGCATAGCCAGATAGAAATCATTTTTTTTCGGCATAGCACCTACTAACCTTAGACTGGAGAAGCCAAGATTGTGCATTATTCGTGCTATAGCACCTACATTTCCTTCATAAATAGGCTCAACTAAGATTATGTGAATCATTGGTTTTTAATCATTTTAGCTAATTTATTTCCCATCTGAACCACTGCAGGATTGGAATCAGTTTTCCATTCTTGTGCGGTTCTAAGCGCTATGGAAAAGAAATCTTGAGACTTATCTCGCATATTTTTTTGAGAGAAGATACTGGATAATCTTCTTAGAATCTGCCAGAGGAAATTAGCACGCTTTTCATCACCATCCAAAAGCCAGCGTCGGATACTGGCAAAGGTTTGTAGGGGACGCTGTCTTCCAACTTGAATGAGGATATGACTAACTTTTTTTTGAACTTCCTCGTCCTCATCATCCAGCAATCTACCTACGAAAGTTAATACATATTGAGGATTTTTAGCGGCTATATATTCCATACCATGCATAGACATAGCGCGTTTTTTAGGGTTATCTGAATCAGCCCAGCGAGGCATATATTCTTTCATGACATCAGGATATTTTTTCCACATCTCTGAACAGATAGTCTCGCTTTCCCAAGGAACGGTTTCAAAGGTTTTTTCTAAGGTCTGGACAATGAGTTCTGGTTTGTCCTGATTTTTGTAATAAAAATAGAATAATGCAGTTGCCCGGATAGGATAAAATCGATCTTCCAGCATCTCATAGCAAATTGCATCCAAGTTTCCTGTGCCTGTATATTCCGCTAAACGTTTTCCCAATTCTTCCCGGACAAAATAGTTAGGAGTATTAGCAACTTCATAAATCAGCTTTTGTGCCTGATTAATGTTTCCCTTGTCCAGATTTTTGGAAATCTTTTCTACATAAGAGTCCAATAATTGGTAATCATCGCGGTCCAGGCGTCCTACTTTTTTTATCATATTTTTCAGCTCCATAATCCCTATGAGGGATCTATCCGCGGAATTCTTAAAATTAGTAAGCCTGTTGTCCTACGAGAAAATAGATTATTAAATATATTACCTAAGATATAAAATTATCGTTTCTGTCAAGTTATTTGTGGGTTAAATCGGTAGAATTATCAAAAATAGTGCGTTGTCGCACTGACCGACTGGTTATAAAATGGAGTTTGGCTACTTCTGCTAACCGATTCCAACCATATTTATCAGCAAAGTTTTTAGCAGTTTCAATAACATTTTTCCCGGAACCCAGAGGAAACTTCATACCATAATAATTATTCATTGCTTCTCTTTGTTGTAAAAACTGATACCGAGCTATTATTGACGCTGCAGCAACGGCTGGGTCTGTTTCTGCTTTAGGTCTCTCTTCCACAGGAATACTAACATCTCGTTTTTTAAGATAATTAGCAACTTTTTTACTGCGGCTAAACTGGTCAACTAAAATACCCTGGATATTGGGAATTCTTTCTAATAGAGCAAGAATAGCAGTGCTATGTTGCCAAGCCAGAAGGTCATTAAGGTTCTTCCCTTGCAACTGCATATCTGCTATGATTTCATTATATTTTAAAGGTTTGAGCACGATGCAAGAAATGCGAGAAGGATAGTTAGAATAAAGTTTTTGAGCTATGTTTGTAATTTGAGTTTTAGTCAGACTTTTACTGTCCATCACTCCCCAATCTGTTAGGTCTTCAAGCATATCACTATCCAAAGCAAAAGCAGCAACCACCAGGGCGCCAAAATAATCACCCTTTCCACATTCATCAGAACCAATCCAATGCTCCCAGGAATGATATCTTCCCTCGGGTTCTACTTTATCTTTTATCATTTCTTGAAGCTCTGTTTTCAATTTATTATCTTTACCACCAAGCACCTTACTCAAACCTCTTTTTTCAGAATAATAAATATTTAGTACGGAATGCTGCTCTTCTTTACTTAAATTAAGTTGAATTCCATAATTTATTCCTCTTTGACCAGTAATTCTGATTCCCCTTTGAGCTAATTCAGGTAAAAAATTAGCCAGATATTCCTCTATAATTTTTTCCATAAATCACCCAAGATATTAATTATAATATCCTTTTCTACAAAACAGACCGAGATGTCAATCTCAAAATGAGAAAAAAAATAATTTGTGCTTGACAGATTTTGGTTTATCTTAATTTTAGCACTCAATCATTGAGACTGCTAAACCTTACTTTAATAAAATATGATAATATGGAGGTATAAAGAAAAATGGCAAAACAAATGATGTATGGACATGAAGCCCGGACTGCATTAAAGAAGGGCGTAGATCAGCTTGCTGATGCGGTTAAGATAACTCTCGGTCCAAAGGGTAGAAATGTTGTTTTAGACAAGCAATTTGGTTCCCCGATAATTACTAATGATGGAGTAACAATAGCGAAAGAGATTGAACTGAAAGATGAATTTGAAAATATGGGTGCTCAGCTTTGCAAAGAAGTGGCAGAAAAGACCCATGATATTGCTGGAGATGGGACTACGACAGCAACCCTTTTAGCTCAGGCTATTATTGAAGAAGGATTAAAACATGTAACTGCTGGTGTTAATGCAATGTATCTTAGACGAGGCTTGGAAAAAGCTACTAAGGTCGTTGTGGATAAGATACACGAATATTCCAAATCAATCAATAAAAGTGAAGAGATAGCTCAAATAGCTTCTATTTCAGCCAATAACGATTATGAAATTGGTAAATTGATTGCAGAAGCTATGGAAGCGGTTGGAAAAGAAGGTATTATCAATATAGAAGAAGCCAAGTCTATAGATACTGGTCTGGAAAAAGTTGAAGGAATGCAGTTTGATCGTGGTTATATTTCTCCTTACTTTGTCACCAATCCTGATAAAATGATAACTGAATATGAGGATTGTTTAATTCTTGTCCACGATAAGAAGATAAGTGTTCTGAAAGATATTTTGCCCATATTGCAGGAAGTTTCCCAGATGGGACGTCCCTTATTGATTATTGCTGAAGACATTGAAGGTGAAGCTCTTGCAACTCTGGTAGTGAATAAACTTCGTGGAGTTCTGAATGTGGTAGCAGTTAAAGCTCCTGGCTTCGGAGATAGACGCAAAGAAATGCTTGGGGATATAGCTATACTCACGGGAGCAAATGTAATTTCAGAAGAGATGGGTCGTCGTTTGGATAGTGCTACGATGGCTGATCTTGGGAGAGCCAAAAAAGTGATAGTGGACAAAGAAAATACCACTATTCGTGAGGGAGCAGGAGATCCTGAAGCAATTCAAGCCAGAATAAAACAGATTAAAGCTCAAATTGAAGAGACCACTTCAGATTATGACAAAGAAAAACTACAAGAGCGCTTGGCAAAACTTTCCAGTGGTGTTGCAGTTATTCGTATAGGTGCTGCCACCGAGACTGAAATGAAGGAAAAGAAAGCTCGTGTGGATGATGCTCTTCATGCTACCAGAGCAGCTGTGGAAGAAGGAATTGTTCCTGGTGGTGGTGTCACTCTGATTCATGCAGCTAAGGCTCTTCAGGAATTAAAGGATTTAACCTATGAAGAGAAGGTGGCAGTGGAGATTCTAACTAAAGCTCTGGAAAAACCAGCCTATCAAATTGCTGCTAATGCAGGAGCAGAAGGAGCAGTGATAGTAGAAAAACTTAAAGGTTATTCGGACATTAATATGGGATTCAATGCTGCTAATGGCAAATTTGAAGACCTGCTTAAAGCTGGCATTATTGACCCTGCTAAAGTAGTTCGTTCCGCAGTTCAAAATGCCTCTTCAATAGCTGGTTTATTACTGACCACAGAATGCATTGTAACCGATATTAAAGAACCGGAAAAACCTGCTCCAATGCCTACTGGTATGGAAGGAATGTATTAATAAACTAATAGAATAGCATATCTCAAAAGCCTCTCCCACCAAGAGAGGCTTTTGAGTTTGCCCCCAAATTATATAGAAAGATAGCAGTATAAACAAATCAAATATTAAATCAATTATCAACCACTTTACTGGTGAATAACTACAAAATCATTCCTGAGCTTCTGAATAAATTCATCCAGAAGTGAGTTCGTGTCTCAAATAGTGGTGTAAAATTCAACTCATTGTTTTGTAATTTATTTAGGAATATCTTATGTTTTTACCTTTACTTCCTATTTTGAGATAATTAGTAAAATCCAAATGTGTCGGTATTTGTACATTAAGTATTTATATATTATCAGATATGGTCAGTATTTCACCCCATATCCGATTGACTGTAAGCTTAGCTTCTTTCAGAGATGATTTATGGATTCCAGGTAAGTGTGCTTTGCGATGTGTATAATTATAGACTTATACTACCACTTTTAACTATCAGTGAGACCAAAGATTTTTATTTAAAGCTATTAATATAGGTAATCAGATTTTTCTTGACCAAATTATTAGTTTTTATTTAGATAATTTTTATAATTTAAAATGATGGAATATAAAATGCTGTTATAATGAATAACAGAATTATCATATAACATTATAAAGGAGATATGATGAAGTTAAGATATTTCAAACTTACACTTTTACTGATACTTGCATTTTCAGTAATTGGTTTAGGTGCTCAGGTTAGCGAATATGCTTTTTCTTCAGTTTTAGGAACTTACACAGAGATTACTGGAGGAACTGTTCTGGGCACTACTGCAAACGATCAAGAAAGCTTTAATGCCATTCCCTTAGGTTTTACTTTTACTTATAATGGCGTTGAATACAACCAAATCAGTGTTCAAACTAATGCCTTTATTGCCTTTGGACCAGAAGTTGCTTTAAGTAATCTTCCCATAAGTGCTACCGCAGGCACTAATAATGTAGTCGCTGCATTAGCACGGGATATTAAAAGTAGAGATAATGGTGAATTAAGTTATTTACTAACTGGAACAGAACCTAATCGTATTTTTATTATCCAGTGGAAACACTATCGTAGAGTTCCTACTACTGCTGCTAATGATGATTTAAATTTTCAAATTCAACTTTGGGAAAACGGTAATAAAGTGGTTTTTGCTTATGGCACATTTAATGTCGTTAATATTAGTACTGCTAAAACTGTACAAGTAGGCTTAAGAGGTGATTCTACCCAGGATTTTAATAATCGTACTACTACTACTGATTGGACAGCCACTACAGCTGGAACAACAAATACTGCAACTTGCGATATAACGAATACTGTGTATCCACCTAATGGTTTAATTTTCACTTTTTCTCCTCCTCAGCAAGGTACTCCTCCAGAACCAGCTCAAAATCCACACCCCACTAATAATGCAATAAATGTCCCTATTAATACTAATTTAAGCTGGAGTTCCGGAGGTGGCATTGTGGATGGTTATAAAATCTATTTTGGAACAGATAATCCTCCTACCAATCTGGTTAATGGTTTGATTCAAACTACTACCGTCTATAACCATCCTACGGATTTACAATATAGCACGGTCTACTACTGGAAAATAGTTCCCTTTAATAATGTTGCAGGTGATGCTTTAAACTGTCCCGTATGGCAATTTACTACTCTGGCAGATCCAACAGTTTATAATTTCCCTTATAATCAACATTTTGATGATGTAACTCCTCCAGCTCTGCCAGTTGGATGGTCAACCATCAATGCTAATAATGATGCCTATACCTGGGAAACTTATGCAGGTAATGCTCATACTGCTCCAAATTCTGTTAGAATTCGTTACAATTCATCTATTGCAATGGATGATTGGTTGATTAGCCCTCCTTTACATTTAACCGGGGGTGAAATCTATATAATTAAGTTTTATTATCGTGCTAATAGTAGTTCTTATACTGAAGCTTTGTCAGTTTATTCTGGCACAGCACCGGATGTAGCAGCTTTCACCAATCTCCTATTTGAAAACAATAATATTTCCAATATAGTTTATGAGCAAGGACAGATAGTTTTCACACCAGCCACAACGGGTAATTATTATATAGGATTTCACGGTCATAGTCCAGCTAATACGTTCTATCTGTATCTTGATACTTTTTCTATAGTGTTAAATGTTGATTCAATGAATCCTCCGACTAATTTGACAGCCGAAGTGATTAATAATACTTATGTTTTTCTTAGCTGGAACGCACCAAGTAATACATTAAATCGTGATTTATTAGGGTATAAAGTATATCGTGATGGTGTTTTATTACAGACTATAAATGATCCTGCTACAACTTTCTACAATGACCTTAATGTTACCGTTGGAACTTATAGTTATACCGTTACTGCTCTTTATACTGCAGGTGAATCCATACCAGCAGGCCCTGTCTCTGCTACCATTACGCCTCCAGTTTATCCTCCAACTAATTTAACTGCGCAAGTGCAAGGATTTAATGTTATTCTAAACTGGCAAAGTCCTGCTTTAACTCTGGTGGGAGATAATAAGTTGGATAGTAGTTATAGAGATCGGAATTTAACGGGATATAAAGTTTATCGTAATGGCACTGTTATTACTACGATAACTAATCCTTCCACTACTACTTATACTGATCAGAATCTAACCTCTGGAACTTATTCCTACACGGTAACAGCAGTATACACTTATGGTGAATCTGCACCAGCTGGTCCTGTCATTGTAACTATTGTTCCTCCACCTCCAACAGATTTAACTGCAACAGTGCAGCAGAATAATGTGACTTTGAACTGGGTTAGCCCTCAACTTCCCACTGAATTATTCATTAAAGCTGGTTCATCAACTCAAGACAGAGCACTTACTGGATTTAAAGTATATCGTGATAATGTTATAATTGCCACCATAACTAATCCTTTAACTACCACCTACACTGATCAGAATGTTCCGAATGGCACCTATATTTATGGTGTTACAGCCGTTTATCCCAATGATGAATCTGCTCCTGTAACCGTGACTGTTACCGTGGATTATCAAGAGCCGCAAATTGTTTTTGAAGATGGTTTTGAAACCTATGAGAATTTTGCCTTAGTCTTTCCACCCTGGTCCCTTTATGATGTAGACCAATCTGGAACTTATGGTATTAACAATGTAATTTTTCCGGGATCAGAAAGTCCAATGGCTTTCATTATTTTCAATCCCAGTGCCACAACACCTCCTATGACCAGTGTAGCTCCACATAGTGGCTCAAAAATGGCTGCTTCTTTTGCTGCAGTTAATCCTCCTAACAATGATTGGATGATTGCACCTAAGGTTCATCTGGGAACAGCAAGTTCGGTAAAATTCTTTGCTAAATCTCAAACTGACACTTATGGTCTGGAACGTTTCCAGGTGGGAATTTCTACATCACCGAATATAGATTTATCCACCTTCCAGATTATTACTACTGGTAACTATGTGGAAGCTCCCATTCAATGGACTGAATATAATTTTGACCTTTCTTCCTATAATAATCAGGAAATCTGGATAGGTATACACTGTGTTTCTAACGATGCATTTATATTCTATGTTGATGACTTCTGTATCCTTAGTATTGGTGGGTATATAGTCAGCAATGATGATCCAACCGTTCCAGTTTTAAATACGGGTTTATATGGTAACTTCCCCAATCCTTTCAATCCTGAGACTACCATTCGCTTTAGTGTTAAAGAAACCGCTCCAGTTTCTATAACCATTTATAACGCTAAAGGACAATTGATTAGAACTCTGGTTAATAATGAAATCAAGACTCCTGGCAATTATTCTATCGTCTGGGATGGAAAGGATAAAAATGGGAATACTATGAGCAGTGGAGTCTATTTCTATAAGATGAATTCGGGTAAATATAGCGACACTAAGAAGATGATTCTGATGAAATAAAATGAAAGAACAACCTCATACCTGATTGGTTTATTTATAAAGAACTATTCAGGTATTGATAAATGAAATGAAGGGCACGAATTTTCTGGATTCGTGCCCTTTAGTTTTCTTTGATAAATTTCATAGATGGTTATATCTTAGATTAGTTAAAAACCTGCGTAAATATATGCTTGACAAGAGAGTCAAACTGAAATTATATGGATAATATAAGGTACTTTAGATGAGTAAGTATATAAAAGCAATTGACCCGTTTGAGGGGGTTGAAACAAACTTATTCTCTGGGATACAGATGAGTTTCTGATTATTAATAGGTGAGGGGGATTAAGATACTCATCCCCCAGGAGTTAGCTGAATCTAACTTATTGACTCCCCCTCATATTTTAGCAGAGACATATATTCTTCTAAGGTGTAGGGTAAATCAAGTTGAGTAGGTTAAGTGGTTAATTTCTCAATGTTCCAATAAGTAAAAAATTGGGATTTTAAGAGCTTGGTTGGTGTTTTATCTTATCTGTTTCCTATCTCTTTCTTATTGAAAAAGACAAGTAAGAGCTAAGGAAGAGCTAAGAGAGAGTTAAAATATCATTGTAAATAATGCACTTAGCGATTTTGCTTGACATAAAAGTAGAGATTTAAATGAAAGTTAAATTGAAAGGTGGGGGCCTATAGCTCAGCTGGTAGAGCTTCCGGCTCATAACCGGATGGTTGGGGGTTCAACTCCCTCTGGGCCCACCATTTTTTATTTATCAATTAATTTAAACTTTCAAGTTCATATTGTAGCAGGGCATAACGAATCCCACGAGAAGAGATAATAAATCCTGGAAGATTAAAGTGGGTTGCTATCTGCTGATAAATGACAGCACTGGCAAGGATAATGTCCTCTCGTCCGGGCTGCATTCCTTTAATTTTTCGGCGTTGTTCACTATTCAAAGTTTTATATAGTTCCACTTGTCTTTTAATCTCTTCTGAAGCAAGAAAATAGTTGTGAATAGCCTCGTCTTCAAAATGGTCTAATTGTAAACTCACAGAAGCTAAAGTGGTTGCTCCACCGCCACTGGCAAGGGAGAAAAGATTTTTTGGTTCGGGGAAAGTTTGTTCTAACTTTTGCGTTAGAAAGTCATTAAGAGTATTAAACTCTTCTGGTGAAATAGGGTCGTTATGTACAAATTTATTCGTTAAAGTTAGTGCTCCAAAGGGAAAGAAGTTGTAGGAAAGTAACCTTTGACGGTATCCAAAAATAAATTCTGTGCTACCTCCACCGCTTTCAACCAGCATTGCTTTTTCTCCTGCTGGTATGAGATCAGAAGAAGCAAGAAAGATAAGTTTCGCTTCCATTTCAAGTGAAAGAACATACACTTGCCAGCCAAATTGTTGTTTAATCTTTTTCAGAAAGGAAGCAGAATCTTTAGCTCTTCGTAATGCCTCAGTTCCAGCACATACAACTTGCTCAACTTTAAGTGTATTACATAGTTGCTGGATAGATTTTAAGGCTTCAATGGCATCCTCTTGAACCTCTAAACCTAACTCATCGTTTTTTTGCAGATTCCTGCCTAATTTAGTGATGAAGGTTACCTGTTTTAAGATACGGATACTATTATTATCTATCTCAGCGATAATACATTTAATGGAGTTGGTTCCTAAATCTATTACTGCTTTAACCAAATTTCCTTTCTCTTTGTAAAGCAAGAAGAATTGATTCAGGAGTGGCAGGAAACTTCAATAATGCTTGAGGGACAACACTCTTTATGGCATTCTGGATAGCAAACCAGACGGTTAGACCATAAATGAAAGGAGGTTCCCCGATAGCTTTGCTACCAAAAATGCTGGCATATTGACTTCCTGAAGTAATCATTTCTATTTGTATATCAACCGGTAAGTCTCTAACTGTAGGAATCTTATAGGTGGAAGGATTGATAGCAAGATAATGTCCTTTATCATTTCGGGGAAGTTCTTCACAGGTACACCATCCCATAGACTGAATGAAAGCCCCTTCTATCTGACCTCGGTCAATATCTTCATTTAAACTATTTCCAGTTTCATGGACGATAAAAACTTTCAAAACCTGATGTTCTCCGGTTAATAAATCAATCTGAACCTGAGCTAAAGCAGTACCAAAAACGAAATAATGAAAAGGTGAACCCTTTCCTTTCTCACGGTCAAAAGAAAGAGAAGGTGTACTATAGTATCCATAAGCTCCTAAAGGAATGCGTGAAAGATAAGCTTGACGGATTAGGTCTTTAAACTCAATCTTTTTCTCTGGATAATCAGCAGAGTACACAGTTCCATCTTTAAAGCAAATTTCCTCCAGTTCACAAGCAATTCCTTGATTCTTAAGCATTTCCTGAGCTATAGGAAGCAGTTGGGATTTAATTTTTTCAGCTGCAATCCGAGAAGCATTTCCATTCAAGTCTGCACCAGTTGATGCAGCAGTAGGAGATGAATTTCCCACTCTTTGGGAATTACTGCTTTCTACTCGGATATTTTCAATTGGTATGCCAAGTATCTCTGAAACTACCGTGGCACATTTAGTGCTTACTTCCTGTCCCATTTCCACTGCACTGGTGGTTAAGGATGCAGTTCCATCAATATAAATCCAAAGTAAAGCTGAAGCTTGATTCATATGCGTGGTGGTAAAAGATATACCAAATTTAACTGGAACGATACCCAGTCCTTGTTTACGGTCTTTATGTAGGGCATTATATTGTTCTACTTCTTCTTTTAGTTGCAGATAATTGCTGTTTTTAGCTAATCTTTCAAAAATAGCAGGGAAATTGCTCTCCATAACTTTTTGTCCATAAGGAGTGATATCACCAGAGCGATAAGCATTTAATTCACGTAATTTAAGAGGATCAAGCTGAAGCTTTTGAGCTATCTGTTCCATAATGTATTCTATAATGTAAATAGCTTGGGGAGCACCAAACCCACGAAAAGCAGTATTAGGTGGGAGATTTGTACGACAGGCACGTCCTCTGATACGGACATTAGGTATAAAATAAGCATTTTCTGCATGAAACATAGCTCTTTCCAGAATGGCTATAGAAAGGTCAGCGTAAGCTCCTCCATTGCTTAGTAGTTCTATATCCAGAGCTTCAATTTTTCCCCGAGCATCAAATCCTACTTTCCAGCGTCCCTGAAAAGGATGTCGCTTTCCTGTGGAACGCATATCTTCTTCTCTTTCTAAGAGCACTTGAACAGGCTTATGAGTTAAAAAACAGCCTAAAGCTGCCATTGTGGCCCAGATAGTTCCGCCTCGTTCTTTCCCACCAAAAGCACCACCTAAACGAGGGACTTCAACAATTATGTGATTGGCAGGAAGGTTTAACAATCGGGAGACGACTTCCTGAACTTCCATAGTGCTTTGAGTTGCAGTATGAAGAAAAATCTGACCATCTTCTCCCGGAATAGCGCGACAACGCTGAGTTTCCAGGTAGAAATGTTCTTGAGTTGGTGTTTCGGTGATTCCTTGAAGAATAAATTCTGATTCAGTTAAAGCTTTTTGCACATCACCAGATTCTATCTTTCGTTCCGGGACATACCATTCACCTTTTTCATCAGCTTCCTCAATTTCAAAGATAGGTGGTAATTCTTCATATTTTAGATGGATAAGTTTAACGGCAGCTTCTGCTATTTTTTCGTCTTGAGCCAAAACCATTGCCAGAGGCTGACCAATATACATAATCTCTTTTTCAGGGAATAAAGGTTCATCCTGAATTACCAGTCCTATCTGATTTATTCCAGGAATATCTGCTGCCGTAATAACTTTTTCTACTCCAGGAAAGGCACTTGCTTCGCTAATATCCAGTTCAGTAATATTTGCATGAGCTACAGGTGAAAAGAGGAATTTAGCATAGAGCATTTCTGGTAAAGGAATTTCATCAGCGATAAAATGGGATGAGCCAGTTAAATGCAATTTGCCACTGATATGAGGATAGGATTTATTCATTGAAACCTCCCTCAAGGAATTCTTGAAGATAGTTCAGAACCTGATTTCTGATTACCAGCTGACGATATTCTTTTGAACCCCGAACATCTGATATAGGTCTGAATTCTGCAGCTATAATTTCTGCAAACTCCAGAGGTTTTATTTCCTCTTTGCTTTTTCCAATGAGTAATTCTGGAAATTTAGAAGAAAGTTTTGGGATAGGTGCCACACCTCCAAAAGCAAGTTGGGCTTCTTTAATTATTCCTGCCTCGGATACTATCTTTATGGCACTAACTACAGATGAAATATCTACTGCTTTGCGTTTTGTGGCTTTAGTGGTTCTAATAAATGCATCTTTTGCCGGGACTGGAATGATTATCTCTTTGATGATTTCTTTTGGTTGTAGTTTTGTTTTTCTATAATCCAGAAAGAAATCTTGTAGAGAAATTTCTCTGATACCAGAGGAAGATAATAGGGTTAAAGATGCATCCATAACTAATAAAAGAGGAAGGGTATCTCCAATAGGAGAAGCATTTGCAATATTTCCAGCAAGAGTGGCAAAGTTACGGATTTGCCTGGAAGCTATCTTATTAACCAGTTCGTATAGTGAAGGTAAATCAGATTTAATAATTCCTGAATGCTGTATATCGGAATAGGTAACTCCAGCACCAATTATTATTCCTTGGTTAGTATAATTTATCTGTTTCAGCTCTGGTAGTTCGCTTAAATCAATCAAGACAGGAATCTCTTCTTTCTGGATATTCATTCTCACCATCACATCAGTACCACCAGTTATAAAGACAGCTTCGGGTTCATCTTGTAAAATATCTTTTAGCTCAGGTAAGCTTCTGGGGATAAGATAAGAAGTGCAAGGGAAGAATAACTTTCCAGTCCTTTGCACGGTTTCTGATTTGTCTTTAAAGCAGAATAATCTTGGTTCAATTGCTCTACACCAATCTGGAATTATATCAGAAGGGGTAAAATTTTCTGAAAGCTCTCTTGTTGCTCTAAGAATGCTTTGATAGCTTCCGCAACGACAGAGATTTCCTTCTAAAGCGGCAAGGATTTCCTCTTCGTCTGGATTGGAAGAATTGGCTAAAAGGGCAAAGAGGCTCATAACAAAACCAGGTGAACAGTATCCACATTGCAAGGAATGTTGTTTATACATAACTTCTTGTATAGGATGAAGGTGTTCAGGAGTGCCTAATCCTTCTATAGTTATTAAATGTTTGCCGTGTAGTTTTGCAGCATTATAGAGGCAGGAATTGATGGCTTCATAGACTATATTTCCCTCTTTTACATAGGCAATAACAACTGTGCAGGCTCCACAATCTCCTTCATTACAGCTACATTTTGTTCCATATAAGTGTTGATTATTATGTAAAAACTCAAGAGTGGTTTGAGCAGGAGGAATTTCTGCAGTGATGTATTCTCCATTGAGCCAGAATTGTATTTTATTAAAGTTATAAGTCCTTTGTAATAACTTTATAAGATTTTCAGAGTTATGAACTTCCATATATTTCCCTTCCTTTTTAACCTTTAAATCTTATTGCTGGATAAACTGAAATTTGTCCAGATTTTTTATTGGAAATACCTTATAATAAGGAGATTGTAATCTTTATAAAATGAAAGAAAGTTTTAGAAAAGCATGGTTATTATTCCATCTTCTGGGAAAGCCATTCAGATATTGTGCTATAAATAGATTCCTGAAATTCCTTTATATTTTCCTTACATTCAAGTAGTATGGTATCACAACCAATAGTTTCTTTTTGAGTATCTTCAGGCGACTCATAATGACCCTTTTTACTGTTTTTAGGATTTCCAGGATAGATCAGAGCATTTTTGTGAGTATTAAATATATTAGCATAAGCAAATATCTGCATTAAATCTGAATCGGAAGGTATAGCATTAATGTTTTCTGGAACTTTCCATTTAGTGTCCAGAATATAACAATCAGTCTGTTTATTTGCCTCATTAGTTTGTTCCTGGATGATAATATCAGGTTTAATCTCTCTTTTATTATATTCCGAACTCCAAAATAGTTTTTTACGTTGAGCGTAAACATTGTATTTTGATTGATTCCGTATAAATTGCTTCCGAAGTGTTATATAGATAAATTTCTCCCATAGTTTATTCATATCAAACATAAGGGCAAGAATATGATTTGTGCCAGAACTTAAATCGGGATGAAAGTTTAGAAGAAGTAGTTTTGCTATTTCCGTTGCCGGTCTATAACTTTCCGTTTTTCTATTATATTTTAAATTTGCAAAAGTTTGAGCCGTAATAGTTCTTTTTTGCACTTCAGGGAAATAAAGTTCCAGTACTTTTATACGATTGTGCAGATGTGCATTATCCGTTAAGGTTTTGATAAGCTGAATAGTTTCCCTAAATATAGAATGCCAGATATGGTCATAGTTATAAGTAATATTACGAGTGTAGAAAAGCTCTTTATGCACCAGATTATGAGTTATATGTTTAGGGAAATAAAGAGAGCCTCTTAAAACAGCCTGATTAGAAGTTACTGGCTGATATTGTTTAATTAAACCTGTATGAATGAGGTATTCCAGTTCCGAGATAAATATTTCAAAATAGAGTTCTAATATTGAATTGGGAATTAATTTCAGCCAGCTTGAAGAGGGAGCTTTTATCAGCTGTAACTCAATTTCTCTAAGCATATTAATAAGCAATTTGCGCCATTTATTCTCATCTGTGCTGTCTTTATCCGCTTTAGGGAGCACTTCAATCTGCAGATTACCTATCTGAATAACACCTACATACTCTTTAAATTTTATGCCGTTAGCAATAAGAGAATAAAGACTATCCTTTTCTTTTTGCTCATTATAGAACTTGATTAACTGATTGTAATATGTCTCCTTAAATATAACACCATTATATTCTTTATCTACAATCAGTTTATTATGCTCAAAGATTGTTATCTTATTGATTTTCATTAGATTTTTATGATGTCATAATTTCCTTGAGTGCTTCTTTAAATTCTTCATCGGGAACTTCATTTTCACTTTTGATTAAATATACCGTATGTTCAAGGTCTTCTTCATAGGGAAAATCGAGTTTAGAATATTTTGATTCTTTATATTCTATAGGATTAAGAAATTTAGAACTAAGGATTAAGCCTATTTTTTCATAACGACCATAGAAATATTCTTGGAGAAGTGGAATTATCTTATTAAAAAATACCTGTTTTAAATCCTGTAAATTTTCTACATTCATAAAATAACTATGACCAATGCAATGGTCTTTATCCAGGAGACCGATGATTCTATCATTAATAACTCTAAGAAGATCTTTAAGATTGATATCTTCTATATTCTCATTTTTAAATTTATCATATTCAGGTTCCATTTCTATAAAACTGAATCTTCTTCTTAAAGCTGTATCTAAAGCTTCCACATTACGGTCTGTGGTATTCATAGTACCGATAATATAAAGATTGGAAGGAACGCTAAAACTGGTTTTACTATAAGGTAGAATCACTTCCAGTTCTTCTATTTCACCTTTTCTTTTGTTTGCTTCTATAAGGGTTATCAGTTCACCAAAGATTTGAGCTATGTTGCCTCTATTTATTTCATCTATAATAAGAACATAGCTATCTTTTTTACCACTCTTGTCGTTCCAGCCATAACTCTTCAATTGTTTTTTTATAATTTTGCAAAAGTTTGTAAGGTTTTCAGGGATATTTCGGTTTAAAATATAAGATATCAGCGTATTCTTTGGAATAGTATAGCCCTTATCCTGATTTTCTTTTGGGTAAATATATAATTCATTATCCAGATTTAAAACTATTCTATAGATCTTATTATCTGAAGATATATTTATTGGACCTTTTTTTAATTCATTCAACAATGTCTTGTAAGCTTTTTCAAAATCAACTCCATCAGGCAAAGTTGCCCTATCACAAAGAGTTTTAAATATTCCAGGAAGCACTTCATAACTTATAGCATTATTCTGCTCTTTATGGGTAACTGGCTTAATCCCTTCTATGAAATATTCATAACTCACACTCTGATGGAAAGTTGTAAATACAACTCTTCCTTCTTCTAACAATTCATTAAAAATCTTTCTTCTTTCTATCTCATTTTGTGGCTTTATTTGTCTGGTAATTTGGATTGCATAATTAATAGCGTTATAGGTTTTACCAGTTCCAGGAGGACCATATAGAATTTGATTTAGTGGAAAACTGGTATTAATAATATTAGTTTCTGATTCTGGTTCTCTTTTTTCTACTGTTTCATCTTTTTTCTTTTTATCTTTATGATAGTTCCAGGCTTCATCAGATATTACATAAAAAGGTAGGTCAGTATATTTTCTTACTTCTTCTAATATTCGTAAGTAATCTTGATAGGTTGTATTTTTATCAACTTTAATTGTCAGGCTATATTTATCTTTTAAATAATCAGTTACAGGGTCATCAAGACAAAGATAGCTTTCAGGATTTATTAAATATAATCCATCAGTTAATTTACAAATTCCAATACCCTTCATATGTAGGATTTCTGAAAAAGCTTCATCTGTTATCTTATTCTCAACTGCCAGATAGAAAAAGTTCCATAATTTTTCAATTTCATTATTTGTGCGTTCCGATTTTACAGGAAACCACCATACATTTTGAGGATTTGTAGAAGGGACGCCATCTATATCTACTGGTACAGTCAAATTAAGCTTTTTAGCTAAGTTCTGTATAATTTGAAGTCTTTTTGCTTGACCAAATTTATTTAAATATGAAATGAAAGTAAAGGGGTCTATTTCTTCTAATTCAAATTCTAAACCTTTATCTTTTTCTTTTTCTTTTGGTTTTTCTCCAAGAATTTCTTCTAATAAGCGAATTAATTCTTTCTGTCTATCTTTCATATTTTTTAGGTATTCAACTAATTCTTTATAAGTCTGAATCCAGGTAAATTTATTTGATTTTTCCATTATTATCTCCAAGGTTAAATAATTAAAAAACTGATAAAAAATAATATTCTTTATGTCAAGATGAAATAGATCTCTTTCTGTTTTTGATTATGATGCTGGAAGAGGTCATGGGAAGGTAACCCTACTTGCAAAAATATAAATTTAAGGACAAGTTAAGAAATGCTACAACTTAAATGAGGAAGCCTTAAAAAGAGAAGGTTTTTAGAGGAATCATAGTATCTATTATAGTATCAATTAGAAAAGATATAATTTAGTCTTACCATTTTCATCTTGACAGATAAGATAATGTTAAATTATAAGTTAATTTTACAATAAAAAAAGGAGGTGAGTTGATTGCCAACAGTCGTAGCCAAAGAAAATGAGTCCTTTGATTACCTATTGAAAAGGTTTAAGAAGAAATGCGAGAAAGCCGCAATTCTTTCTGAGATAAAGAAGCGTCAGGCATACGAGAAGCCAAGCGAGAGGAAAAAACGTGAAGCTAATGTGGCTCGTCGTAAAATGATTAAGCTACAGCGCAGAATGCAGCGTTATATGAGGTAATATTTGAATTATCCTTTATCCAAAAAATAACCCATTGGCAACAGGGAATGTCCCTGTTTGCTTTTTTATTGAGGAGAAGAAATGGGTTTTATAGACTGGCTAATTCTTGTCATTCTTATATTTTTCACCATTCAGGGATTTGTGAAGGGTTTTATAGCCACGCTGGTACGAATTGGTGGAGCTTTTGTTGCTTTTCTGTTAATAGGTCAGATTTTTCCCCTGGTTCGGAATAGTTTGATTATAAATTTGCATTTGGGACGGGTTCCTTCTTCCATTTTAGCCGTAATTTTACTCGTTATTATCATTCTGGTTTTACTTCGTCTTACAGCCTGGATTTTAACTAAAGTGATTAAAGCTATGCATCTTTCTTTCCCAAACAAGTTGTTAGGTATGATTTTTGGGTTTGCCAATGGTCTCTTAATAGTTATAGTATTTATGGTGGCTTTAGATTACTTTCCCAGCGTGACTATTCCTTTGAAAGATGGGTCTAAACACAGGGTCTATGCAGCGGTTGATACTTTTAAAGAAGATATCTTTACTCAATTGAAATTTTCCGAAAGAGACCGTTTCCACCAGATAAGTGAAACATTAAAAGAAAAGGAGAAAAAAGCTTCCAGTAAATGAACGATAAAGAGCTTTATGCAGACCTGGAATATTCCAGATTAGTAGAAGAAGTGTATACACGATGTGAGAGTATTTTAGGCAAGGAACGAGCAAAACAGCTTAGACCTCTATCAGAAAAAAAAGAGATAGAGGCATCGCTGGAACTTGTTTCCGAGCTTCAAGAGGCTCTAAATCGTGGAATCTCCATCAATTTCACTAATTTATCCAATCTGCAACCTCTTTTTGCAGAAGCTACATATTCTCTTTTTGGTTTTGAAGAATTTCAGCAGGTATATTTACAAGTTTCCCTGGCTGAAGCGGTAAGTGAGAAAGCGGAAAGTGTAGAAGATTTTCCAGTGCTGAAAAAGCTGTGGCAAAAAGTGAAACCGCTGAATGAGATAAAGACCCGCTTTGAAAAGATATTTGATCCTGAGGGTGAGGTGTTGGATACTGCGTCAGTAGAGCTAAATAGAATCCGGAAAAGATTTGCTTCATTACAGCGTAGCATCCAGAAAACGATGCAGAATATGCTCAATGATGCTCGTTATGAGAATTTTCTGCAGGACAAGTTTATTACCCGAAGGGAAGGTAGATATGTGCTTCCTGTAAAAGGTAATGCTGGTGCTTTTGTTCCCGGAATAGTTCAGGGACAATCCGGAAGCGGTTCCACTCTTTTTATTGAACCAGAAAGTGTAGTTCCTTTGAATAATGAACTTCAGCTTCTGCTTCAAGAAGAAAAGAGAGAAATATTCAATATTTTCAATGAATTCACTGCTCAGATTAAAGAACAAAAGGATATCCTGATTGCCAATCAGGAAGCTTTAACGGAGCTGGATTTCCGTTTTGGTTGCGCCCGACTTTGCTACACTTTAAAAGCAAAAAAGCCTCAGATTGTAGATGAACCAGTATTAAAACTTTATTCTGCTCGCCATCCTTTGCTTATTTTAAGTTTGAATGATGTGAAGAAAGTAGTACCTTTTGACCTGAATTTAGGTGAAACAGCAAGAATCATACTTCTTAGTGGACCCAATACGGGTGGTAAGACAGTTTTATTAAAAGCTACTGGTTTATTGACCTTAATGGCACTTTCAGGTTTACCTATTCCAGCGGAAGAGAATAGTGTTATTGGTAGATTTAATCAGGTCTTTGCTGATATAGGAGATGAGCAATCTATAGAAAATGCCCTTTCTACCTTCTCTTCTCACATTGGAAAGATAGGAAGAATGCTTAAATCTGCGAATGAAAAGAGTCTGGTGTTAATAGATGAAATTGGAGCAGCAACCGACCCTCAACAGGGTTCCGCTTTAGCTCAAGCTATATTGGAACGCTTAACTGAGCTTGGATCAAAGGCTGTGGTTACTACTCATTATACTGCTCTAAAGATTTTTGCGGAAACTCATCCAGATTGTCTGAATGCTTCAATGCAGTTTGATTTGAAAAGTCTGACTCCCACTTATCGTTTTACTACTGGTATTCCTGGCGATAGTTTTGCCATTGAAGTGGCTTCTTCTCTCGGATTGGAACCTGATTTAATTGAGAGAGCGAAGGAACTGAGTGGCTCTCAAAATATAGAATTTACTGAGCTACTCAAGAAGATGCAGGAAGAGAAGAAAGCTTTGGCACGAGCTACTTATGAGTATGAACTCAAAACACGAAATCTGGAATCAAAACTGAAGGAACTGGAAAGCCGGGAAGCTGCTTTAAATGCAGAGTTAAAAGAGCGAAGAAAGAAATATTTACAGGAGCTTCAATCAGAACTAATAGCTCAACAAAAGCTGTATCAGAGAGAGCAGGAATCCCTGAAAAAGATGGAAAGAGAAGAAAGAAAGTCAGTTTCGGAAAGGAAATTGCAAGATATTAATAATAGATTGCAAGATATTAATAAAGAGTTAAGCGATTCTGAGATTGAGCAAAGGCAAAAAATAAGAGTTCCCAGAGAAGGTGATAGAGTCTGGTTAGCCACCCTGGAAACTGAGGTTACTATCCTGGAGATTAAAGACCAGCAAGCAATAGTTGATTTGAATGGCATTACTTTTAAGACTGCTCTGGAAAACCTTTATGAGATAGGGAAGCCTGCCAAGAAGGAAGAAATGGTGGTCATCACTCATTCCAATCCACCTCCTAAAGCTCAGTTTGAATTGAAGCTACTTGGATTGACCTTTGAAGAGGCAAAACCCTTAATAGATGAATTTCTGGATGATGCTATGCTGGCAGGATTGCATACCCTGCGTATTGTTCACGGTAAAGGCACAGGTGCTCTGAGAACTAAGGTGCGAGATTATTTAAAGAAGAAAAAACAGGTTATATCGCTGGAAACTCCCTTACCCAGTGAGGGAGGGACAGGAGTTACGCTGGTTAAGATTTAATTATGGATAAAAATCTGATAGAAGAAATCAGGAGAAGTAACGATATAGTGGATGTAGTTCAGGAATATGTGCCACTGAAAAAGGTGGGCACAAACTGGCGTGGTATCTGTCCTTTTCATAATGACACTCATCCTTCCCTGTATGTTAGTCAACCCAAGCAGATTTTTAAGTGCTTTGCCTGTGGAAAAGCAGGAAATGTCTTCACCTTTGTTCAGGAATACGAAAAAATGAGCTTTTATGAAGCAGTAAAGAAGCTCGCTCAAAGAGCAGGAATTGTTATCCCTGAAAAGGAAAGAATTTCTCCTGCATCAACTAAAAGATCGCAATTATTGCGGATTTATACTGAAACCAGGGATTTCTTTACTAATCAGTTGATGAAACAAAAGGAGGTGCTATCCTATCTTCAAAATCGTGCCATCAGTCCAGAAACAGCTAAAACTCTGGAGCTGGGTTATGCACCTGAAGGCGAAAAGATTTTGCTAAATTATCTGCTGGATAAAGGGTATTCAGTAGATTTGCTCAAAGATTCAGGACTATTTGGAAATTATTCCGGCAATCTGGTTGATTTTTTCCGGAATAGATTGATGTTTCCAATTCATAACAGCATTGGCGAAGTGGTGGCATTTGGTGGAAGAATTCTGGAAGAAAATGAAAATGTAGGTAAATATGTTAATACTCCGGGCACAGAATTATACACCAAAGGGAAAGAACTTTATGGCTTCTTCAAGACCAAATATGAAATCAGTAAGATAGGTTATGCTCTAATCTGTGAGGGATACTTTGACTTTTTAAGGCTCTATGAAAACGGATTTCAGAATGCCGTAGCATCTTTAGGAACTTCTTTAACGGAAGATCAAATTTATCTTCTGGCAAGGTATACCAATAAGGTTTATATGCTGTATGATGGAGATGCGGCGGGAATTAAAAGTGCTCAAAGAGCTGCTTTATTATGTTTATCCAAAGGTCTGGATGCCAGCATTATAGAACTACCAGAAAAAGATGACCCGGATAGTTTTCTCTTAGAAAATGGACCTGAAGCACTCCAGGAAAGAATAGCTGCAGCAAAGGATGTAATACATTTTATGGCTGAAGCTAAATCTAAAACTCCGCTTATGGAAAGAATAGACCAGCTTCTGGATACGGTTCGTTCCATTAAAGACCCTATCAAACGGGAACTGATAGTGAAAGATATATCTGAAGCTTTCAATGTTTCCACTCGTTCTTTATTTTCAAAGTTGCATAGGACTTCTGTGGTAGAAACAGAGGGATTATATTCCACTCCTGCTTTAGAGGAATATCCTGAAGAGAGACAATTACTTATCCTGGCTCTTAAGGACCCCGATAATTTTAATTTACTTGCTCAAGACCTATCTCCCGATTATTTTAACAATAAAAGGTATAAAGAGTTGTTTAAGTATCTGGTTAATAATGCTTCGGCTAATATGATTTCGGAACCGGCTCAACTACTGGATTTAATGGAAAACCAGGAGTTGAGAGGATTAGTGGGAGATTTTCTCTTTGAAGAAATGCAGGATTTGGACTTTATGTCTGTATTAGAACAGGTGAAAATTAGAAAAATACAAAGAGATTTGAGGGATATTGATAGGCGTATTATGGCAGAACCCGAAAATAAAACTTTGCTGAAGGAGAAGAGCAAGCTTGTTGCTCTTTACCGGCAAATGACCAGTAAGGTTGTCCATAAAGACCTTACATAGATTTTTAAACCCGATAAGGAGAATCAATGATAACTTACAATGAATGTCTGAAAAAACTGGTTGAGTTAGGTAAGGATACAGGGTATATCACATTTAAACAGATTAACGATATCCTACCTAATAGCCCCTTTTTCCTGGATAAGGTAGATGACATCATCTTTGACCTGGGTCAGGAAGGCATAGAAATAATTGATGAAACAGAAAAAAGGCTCACCAAAGGTGGTGTGGCAATTAAAAAACCTAATGTGCCCAAGAAGTTTAAGAATAAACGCTATTATGAAGACCCCGTGCGTATGTATCTAAAAGAAATGGGAAGAGTGCCTCTACTGGATAGAGAAGGTGAAGTGCGGGTGGCACAAAAAATTGAGACCTACCAGAAAATGATTAATCAGAATGTATTTAAATCTGGCTCTACTTTGCGGGAAATGTATAACTTCTTGCATCGTTATCGTGAACATAGAGTTCGTCTGGACCAGATTTTCCATATAGACCTGGGAACCTGGATAGATAAGAAACAGGATGCGGTTATTATTGAGCAATTTAAAGAAATATTGAAGAAAAATGAAGCTACCTTCAATAAGATTGGTGAGATCTTAGATAGTTGCGATTATGATGAAAGTGGAAATGCTACTCGTCAGGAGGAAATTGAAGCTCTACGTAATGATATTGTTAACACTTTTAATCAGCTTTCCTATAATGAGAAACTTATTAAGCGAATGGTCTATCGGATACGCAGTTTAGTGGAAAGAATAGAAGAAAGTTATGCCACTATTAACGAGTTAACCCGAATAGAACGCTATACTATAGATGAGATATGCACTTATGGTCGTCGGGCAAAAAAATCCCCCGAAGACTTTGAAGAGGTTAGAAAAGAAACCGGTATAGACCCCGAAATATTTATTGAGACCCTGCGCAAGATTAAGAATGCTCGTCGTAAGATTCGTCGGGTGGAACTGGAAACCAAGATGACTGGTTCCGACCTTATTTTCTTGCTCCGGGAGATAGAAAGAGCAGAAAGAAATAAGGAAAGAGCACAGCACGAAATGATTGAAGCTAATGTTCGGCTGGTTATCTCTATTGCTAAACACTACAATAATAGAGGCTTGGAATTCTTAGACCTCATCCAAGAAGGAAATACCGGATTGATGCGTGCCGTGGAAAAATATGATTATCGCAAAGGTTATAAATTTAGCACCTATGCTACCTGGTGGATTCGTCAAGCTATCACTCGTGCTATTGCCGATCAAGCTCGGACCATTCGTATTCCAGTGCATATGATTGAATCTATTAACAAGATTAATAGGACCACGCGTCGTTTGCAACAGAAACTTGGGCGTGATCCCTATCCAGAAGAAATTGCAGAAGTTCTGGATATGCCAGTAGAAAAAGTTAAGAGTGTGCTTTCTATTGCTAAAGAACCCGTTTCTCTGGATAAACCTATCAGTAATGATAATGAAGATAGTGTGCTTAGTGATTTTATCCCAGACCGTACCACTATCAGTCCAGAAAGATTGGCAGAACGCACTATGTTGAAAAAGCAAGTGGATGAGGTATTGAAAACTCTCACCACTCGTGAAGAGCGAGTTATCCGTCTTCGTTTTGGCATTGATGATGGTTATCATCGCACGCTGGAAGAAGTTGGAAAAATCTTTCAGGTTACGCGTGAACGAGTGCGTCAGATAGAAGAAAAAGCGCTTAAAAAATTGCGTCATCCGTCTCGTGCAGCCGTTTTACAACAGTTTCTGGATAACTTTAATGTAAAGTGATATACTCCAATTTGTCCTTTACCTTCAAGAACAGAGTGCAGTGCCTAAACACTGCACCCTGTTGTAAAAGGACAAATCCCGCGCTCCTAAATAAACAGGGAAGGTAAAGTGGTAGAAAAAATACCGAATCTTCCCTTTGCACCATCCATTTTGAACCTTTCACTTTCCTTAATCCATTGTTTTTCTTTCCTTTTTCCCCTAATATCTGCTGCTGAGGATTGAATAATGCTCTATAGTTGTGACCAGAATAAATATCAATCCTGGTATAATAGTTTATCTTTAGAAGAGCGAAGCTGGCAAAAGATTATAGCTAAACTCTGGCAAATATTCCAGCTTTATCCTGAGAAAGAGCTATCTGATACCGATATATTTTATCTAATCTCATTAATTCCTTCTCTACAGAAAAAGCAAGAAAAGCTCATTTACGATTTATGCTCTAAAAGAAACATAAGCTATTGGGTAACAAGAGTAAGTAGAGCAGGGGATTTTTTATATTTAATTTGTCCGCAGTTGGATTCTCTGAAGAAAAACCTGGAAGGAAAGAATGGTGAACAGTTGTATCGTTATCTAACCCGAGTTTTTCAAAATATCATAATTCAATGCAATAATAAGATAATAAAAGATTTGGAATCTGCTGAATCTAATTATGATGATAATCTTATGAATTCTTCCTGCAAAGAAATATATCAACCTGCTAAGATTAAAACTATGGGCGAGATTATTCTGGAAGAAGAGAACCGCAGGGGTGCAGAAAAGTTGTATATTCAGATAAAGCAAGAATGGTCCCTCAATAAAATAAACCTGCTCTGTGAATATTATGATAAGGTCAACGGGATTAAAACTGAAAGACTTAAGGCAGAAAGTGAAAATAATATCTATAAACTGCATCAGCGATTACGGAATGACTTTAATGAATTACTCACCCAATACACCAAAGATGAAATTAGAACTTTTTTTAAGTTATATCTGCCAGAATTATGTCAGGAAACTCCACCTTCTCCAACATATCTATATAATAAGAAAACAAAGGCGGAAGAACTCCTATGAAAAACGAAGAGTTTGAAAAAGAACATTTTGAAATCTATCTAGACTCATTAGAAGACAGATTTGATTTTGATGAAGGTAAAGAGAAAATAGAGAGCTTGACCACAGAGGCAGGTGAAGCCAATATTATAGTTGAACAGAATAATATAGAACCGATAGAAACTCAAGTTTTGGGGACTATTCGTCAGTTAAGTCACTCAGGAAAGCTTATAAATTATGTTCCAGTAGCGCTTCAAGAAAATGGACTTTATCTGGTTATGAAAGTCAGTCCTTTTATTCATTATGCACTGGATACTGATATTATCGCTCCTGGCTATAGCGGTCAATATTTAATTGACCCATATAACAATTTCTTGCTTTATCCTGAAGAAATAGAAGATAGTGTAGTGCTGGATTATCTGGATTTAATGACTATCTTTGAATTGCAGGAAGCTCTGGAGAAAAGCATAAAGGAAAAGCAAGAGGGGAAGGGGATAGATTACTCTGCTATTCAGGATAAATGGAAATTGGAATTCCGCTTCAAAGAGTATCAATTAACCAGCTATTTTCGCTTTAGAGACCTGGATGCGAATGCATTAGATTTGACACCGATGGTAGATTTGCTGGTAAAGAAAGAAGGGCTGGCAATGAATAAATATGCTGCTGCCCGACCAACTTTAACCCAAGCTTTTGATTTAATGAGGCAACCAGAAACTTCTAATATCTTTTATGCGCTAACTCATACCCTGGTAAAAGAACCTGATGGCAGGGTTTTACTTTATCCAGATGAGGATTACATAGGTAAACTGGGGAAGATTTACATCTGTACCGAGTGCGTGTTTGAAGGCTATATACCCAAACAATTGTGGTTAGGTTTGAGAGGTTTTAAAGACCTGAAATACATTCAAGAATGGTTAAATATCAGTATTAAAATAGAAGGAGAGGAGAAAAAATGACTTTTCCTGAACTTGTTTCTGCCTATTTAAATGAGGGCAATGACACGCTGAAAAACAAAATTGTGGACTATCTGAACACTAATAATTTTTCGGAAGAAGACTGGATTTCTATTATTCATTTGCTTTTTAATCCTTATTCCAATACGGTTAGTGCCTTAGCCTGGCTTGCTTTGATTGCTAATTCACATCAGGAGGAAGAGCTGGCTAAAAGTCTGGATTTGAATCCAGGTCAATTTTCCGAACTTTTTCAATCCCGCTTAAGAAGAGCTTCTTTCCCTGTAGTGGACCAACAAAGTAATGGAGTCCTCGCTGAAGTTCTAATTTTTCCTTTCAGTTCAACCGAATCCAGAGCCATCTGTTTTAATAAAATCTATGCTGAACAAGCCAATATCCTTGCTCAATTGACCAGGAGAAGTTTTCTAATGGTATTTACGGAAGATTTTGTGGGCGATTCCTGGATGACTGCAACTGCAGCTGCTTTAATCGCGGATAACCCTGATGAATTGAGCGATTTTTGTTTTACCGGTGCCGTAAATGAGTCAGGTAAAATTATGCCTCCTGCACAATTAGCTGAGAAAAAAAGGTGTTGTGAAGCCCACGGAAAAAAATTGATTATCTCCGTTAAATCCTTAGAAGAACTGGAATTCTGGCTTAATAGCTCCGAAATTCCGGTTCCTGTGGTGCAAAGTAGCAGAACACCAGATAAAAAGTCTTCCTGGTTACTAAAAATGGAAGCTGCTATCCAAAAGGAATATCCTCTTTTTAATCTTCAAGCTTTATTTGAATTCACTGGCTTGAATGAGGATGACCTTTCTATTTTTAAAGAAGGTGATTTTCCCTTTATCCCAGAAGTATGGCAAGCTTTTCTGGGAAGTATAGACCACTTTGATAGGGTGGAACAAAAGCTCAGCTCTCGGAAAGCTCTCTTCTGGTATGCCGGTATGCTGAGTTCTCTTCAATTTGGTATCGGTGCTATTTTCGGATTCAATCGTCCAATATATATCTGTCACTGGGAACCTACTAACCAAGAATATCTTCCGGTTTTCAGACTTTATCGTCCAAATAATGCCCGAATATTGAAAAATGTATCCTTTGACCCACATTCTTTCACTCATATCAAATACGAAATAAATGCACCATCCTGTCAAATGAAAGACCTGGCTCTCATTCTATATTTTGGCAGTCATAACCCCTATCAGGAAGTAATTAGCTATTTTAAACCCTTATTTCCTGATTCTGGAACTCTTTTCGTCTATTTGAAAGAAAGTCAGGGGCAAATCAATCTGGACTCGGATTGGCTGAGAATTGTGCAAGAGACAAATTCTTTGCTGAACTATCTGAAAAATAGTTATCACTGGCAAAGATTACATATCTTTCAAAGTTCACCAAATGCTATCTGTATGGCTCTCGGTATTGCACTGGGACATTTCACTCCTGCTACCATCTATCATTACCAACCTCAAGAAGAAAGGGAACATTATAAGGGTATGTATGACCTGGAAATGGTGAAAAATTATCGCAATCAGTTTGCATCACAAACTTAAATTTGTTTCTTACCATAGTTTTGATGTGTTGGTTTCAGAATTTTGAGCTGGTATTTTTTCTCTCTTATCTCACACTTATCTCCTGCTTAGCAAAAGAGCTAAGGAAGAGCTAAGAAAGAGCTAAGGGAGAGTTTGTATTTTCTTTAAAATGAAGCAGTTAAGAGTTTATAAGGACAAATATGCTATCTAACTCTTTGAATATTATTAAATTAGTTTAGGTTTTATATGAGATTTTCTTCCGTTTTTTTGTTGCCTAACAAAACCTTAATATTTGATTATTTTTAATAGGATAGAATATAATTATGGGAAATAAATGTAAAAGGATTCTTGCCATACACGATTTTTCCGGATTTGGACACACTTCTCTGATGGTTTGTATCCCTATTATGTATAGGATGGGTATTAGAGTTTGTGCTCTTCCTTCTGCCTACCTTTCCGCTAACACGGATTATCCTGAACCAATATGGATTGATATGAGTTCCTATTTGGATAAAATTAATGCACATTGGCAGGAGATAGGACTTTCTTTTGATGCTATCAGCAGCGGATTTTTGGCTTCACCCGCGCAAGTTGAGCAAATAGGAAAAGTGATAGAATCCTGGAGAGAAAAAGTTAAATTAGTGCTGATTGATCCTGTGATGGGGGATTATGGTAAATTGTATTCCTGTTATGACGATAATATGATAGTTGCTATGCGAGAACTTATCAGTTTAGCAGATGTTATCACCCCCAATTACTCGGAAGCTGCCTGGCTGGCAAAAGGAGTAATTAGAAAAATAGGTGAAGATAATGAACTTTTAGATTGGTGCCGAAAAATTAGTGAATATGGTCCACAACACATAGTGATAACTTCTGTACCTGGCTCGGTTTCTGATAGTCTGAAGGTTATGTATTATCAAGCAAAGTTAGACAAATTAAGCACCTATCCCTTTGTTAAGAAAGATGGTATCTATCCAGGAGCAGGAGATTGTTTTTCGGCACTTTTGCTTTCCGGTTTAGTTAATGATTATGATTTTGATGCTTCTATAAAAGCTACAATAAAAATTATATCCAGAGCAATGGAAGAACCGATTATGGAAGGTACTGATTGGCGGGAAGGTCTTCCTTTGGAAAAGATTATTCAATGGGATTTAAGGAGTATCTTTTCGGAGACGGATGCTTAACTAAATTTTATTTCAGGCTTTTATAAATTTTTCGGATATCCTCTTCCTTCACCTTGATAGGTGTGTTTGCCATATTCCTGCTTGCCAGCACTTCCGCTATATGGCTTTCTATAAACTCTTCACTCAGGTCAAATTCTGCCTTTAATGGGAATCTATCCAGCCAGTTTTCAAAATCTTCCCGGGTAATGTTTAAGTTTGAGAATAGGTTATCTAATTCTTCTTTTATATAAGGATAGTAGAGTTCCATAACCTGCCTCAGCACTATTGCATTGCTTAGTCCGTGTGAAATGCCAAAATGAGTGGTGAGAGGATATCCCAGAGAATGTTGAAGTGTCGTTCCCGTCTGCGCAATAGTTATACCTCCATAGAGAGCAGCTTGCATCAACTTAGTTCTGGCTTGAAGGTTATTTGGTGAATTTAGCGCTACTTCCAGGTTTTTCATTATAGCCTCAATTCCGGCTTGAATCAGAGGATAAAGTAAAAGTTGTCTTTTATTAGAAAAGATACCTTCTAAGAAATGTGAAAGTGCATCAATTGCAGTATGAAGTGTGATAGTAGCAGTTAAGCTTAAAGTATAACGCGGGTTACAGATAGCCAGTTGGGGAAATGCGAGTTCCGTTCCAAATCCTGCTTTTATACCTGTGCTGGTATCAGTTAATACAGAATATTGAGTTACTTCACTTCCTGTCCCGGCAGTAGTAGGAATTGCTGCCAGAGGTAGGGTTTGAGAAAATTTATCCGGGGTAAGATTCTCTTCTTCAAAGAGATTATTTGCGGCAATTAGAGCCATCGCTTTCGCTGCATCAATAGGACTGCCTCCTCCGATAGCGATAAGATAATCGCACTGAGTATCTTTCAGAAAGCTTGCACCTTCTCTAACCATATCCCAAGAAGGGTTTTCTTGCACTCTATCAAATATGGCATAATCCTGCTCAGCCTTCTTTAAAATGGGAATAAGTTCATCTAAAGCACCACTTAATTTTGCACTGCTTCTCCCGGTTACGATTAAAGGTTTAGTTCCTAGTCTTATAAGATAGAGCTCAGATTCCGTTAAGGCATTCTCACCAAAGAAGATTCTACTCGGTAAATATAACATTAGATTTACTCCCGATTATGGTTATAATTGTAAATATTTTTAACTTTCAGCAGTTTAATTTTAATAATCACTGCTCAATTTATAGATAACTTTATAAGGTCTAAAGATTTAAGGGTAAGTGATAAGAAAGTTTATTTCATCAGCACCAATTTCTTTTGCAAGAGAGGAGCTCCCTGGATTTTAACTTTCACAAAATAGATTCCTGAAGAGCATTGAGTTCCCTTATTATCCTTCCCATTCCAATGATAAGAAAAATCTCCTTTATTATCTAAGGGGATAGTTTTTACTACTTGTCCCCGAATATTATAGATATTGATTTTTCCTTTTAAATTAACATCGCTTTTAATAGCTATTTCTACTTGCTGGTTAACGGAAAAACAAACAGGATTTGGATAAATAGATAGCACTGGAGGTGTAGCTATAGGGTCATTATAAGCAGTAGGATTAACTATGACATAATTAGTAGGTAAACTTTCAGTGTTACCATCAAAGGCACAGACAGTTAGAATATAATGGTCAGTATAAGTTATATTTCTCTGCCAAAAAGTCTGAGAAAAGGGAACTTCCGCTATTAATTGAGGGGTTATTTGATTATAAGAATCGTAAATACGATAGGAAGTCCATTGATGTATCCCATCAGCCATAGGAGGTTGCCAATAAAGAATGAGATTTTGTTCATGAAAGGTTTCTAAGTCATAGCATAACCATTGTGGTTGATAGATAGGATCAATCGGGTCAAATACCCACCAGTTTCCTTCCTGAAGATATGGTGTTTCTGCATTTGTAGATATATCATCAACTCTCTTGGCATAGCCCTCTTCATTGTAAGTATATAATCTGGTAATATTAGATAATGATAGCAATAGCTTTACACTTAGGATAGCTTGGTTGCTAACATCTTTCTGGATAATGATAAAATAGAAATAATCTCTGGGAGTGAATTTATCAACAATATAACCAATTTCGGTCACATTCATAAACTGGAAGTTAGATTGTAGCTGAGTCCCTTCATCATCTATAATTTCTGTTCTAATCCAGCTATCTCCTGGATTAAGATAATGAACTTTATCCCAAACCGTTCCTTCGGGCAAATTGAAGATTATATTTCCAGCAGGATTATAGCGTTCGTGACGAGCTAAATAGAGATAATCTCCTGCTTCATACAGCCAGTTAATGTAATCCCAATGATAGACAAAGAATTGATGGTATAAAGGATAACAATTATGAGTGCCTATCATCATTGGGGTTCCAACAGTTTGATAGATGGTAGGAGGAATTTCACTTATTTCTATAGAACCAACATTTATCGTTTGATTAGGACTGGGATTGAAGGTTTGTGGTTGTAATAAACCACCAGGTGTCCCATAAAATGTTTGGTCTATACCTGCTACATCCGCTAAAACAACAACATAGAAAGGTTCGGTTAACAGGGAAGTATGTGAGAAAGGATACTGAGGATTAATAAATTCTTCGGCTAAGATTTCTCCTGAATCCACTCCTATCATCTGGATGCGATGATTTATAAGGTTAAAGTTTCCATTATAGGTAATCTGACCAGTAACCGTGGTGGTATTATATACAAGCAAAAATGGTTCAAAATCAACAGTAGGAAGTGAGGGATTATCCATATGATCAAGAATACCTGCAGCAATTTCTGCGGGATCCGTGGTCCCCCAGTAGTTGTTTTCGGCATATATTACAATACTGGGATCGGTATAAGAATAGGTATAAACGCTATGAAGAGTATTGGACTCATCAATATTATTATAGATGGCATTTTCACCTTGAGCCCAGATATGATAGATAGAAAGATTGCCTAAACAGGGTTTGGCATTCTGTCCCAAATAAAAGCCCGTGAAATTACCATAGATTTGATTACGCTCAAAATAGGGTTCACTGGTAGCACCAGTTACCATCACTCCTGCACCAGAATTGGCATCTCCAGGGATAAAGTTATTTCTGATGATATTATCTGCAATATAACCAGAAGAATTTAATAGATAGATGCCGGTTAGATTGTTTTCAATTATATTATTCAAGATTTGAGGTTGAATGGCATTAACAGCCACCAAATCCCAGGCAGTTATACCCTGTTTAAAATTGTGATGAATGTGATTATTCTGAATTAAAGGTGAGTTTGAACCATTGGAAGATTGATTAGAAAGCTGGACAGCAGCATAATATTGAGTGCCTGTACCATTAAATCTTATTTCATTGTTTTCTAAAATTAAATCGCTGTTTTGAGCAATCAATATGCCATTATGAATACTCCATTCAATAATGTTTTCCGAAACAGTTACATTTGCTGGATTAGATGCTCCGATAGCAAAGATTTGCATTGCTTTCTGATTGTAGGAAAAACGGCTATGAGTTATTTGCACCGGTGAATTAACTGAATTTACACCATATTCAGCTTTTTCCAGGTAGCAATAAGATATGTAACTGGTTTGAGTTTCATTTTCTAACCTAATACCTTTCCATAAAGCATTAGGATCGTTTTGTCCGCTTTTAAATCGGATGGTATCGGTTACGGTTCCAATTGCACTTAAAGTACCCTGCACGGTTAGATAGAAATTACCCATAGCATAGATACTGACTCCAGGCTCAATAGTTAAAGAAGAATTGTTGGGAACTGTAACATCCCCGATGATATTATAAGGGCTATTAGCTATAGTCCAGGTTCCTGATTGATTGCCACTCACATCTGTAGCATTTAAGGGAATCAGGATGAGTCCAGGGATTAAAAGTAGCAAAAATAATAAGTTATGTTTCATTTTATCCTCCTCCTAAAGAAAATAAAGCGGAAGAAGAAACACCCTCTTCCGCGATAATGACCTGTTTATAAGTTTATTCCGAAATAGCTTGCACTGGACAGACTGGAATGCAAGAACCACAATCTATGCAGGTGCCTTCATCACAAACGGCTTTGTCTTCTTGCATAGATAAAGAACCTGTGGGACAGACATCTATGCAAGCAGCACAACCGATGCAAATATCTTTGTCAATCTTTACTGCCATTTCTAACTCCTATATTTTTTTATTTATTATTTTGAGAATAGTCTCTTCGTCAAGGAAAATTTACTTTTTAGCTTTCCCCTGACTTTCCACTGCACTCACTGCTTCAGCTAATTCTTCTTCACTGGCAAGATAATAATGACGGATAACACTAAGGTCATCATTGAATTCATAAATTAGAGGGATTCCCGTGGGAATATTAACATTAACGATATCCGCATCACTGATACCATCCAGATTTTTCACTATAGCTCTAAGGCTATTACCATGAGCAGAAATAAGTATCTTTCTTCCTGCTGCTAAACGTGGGACAATGACCTCTTCCCAGAAAGGCATAGTTCTTTTGCAGGTATCCTTTAGAGATTCACCCACAGGAATCTGTTCAGGAGAAAGATGAGCGTAACGCGGGTCTTTTCCTGGATATCTTGGATCATCTTTATCTAAGGGTGGAGGCGGAACATCATAACTTCTGCGCCATAGTTTCACCTGCTCTTCACCATATTTTGCTGCTGTTTCTGCTTTATTCAGACCCTGTAAAGCTCCATAATGACGCTCATTTAAGCGCCAATCGTTGTGTATAGGCAAGTACATTCTGTCCATTTCATCCAAGATAATCCAGAGCGTTCTGATAGCTCTTTTTAACACAGAAGTCCAGCATTCATCAAACTCAAATCCTTCCTGCAATAATCTCTTACCAGCACTATGAGCTTCTTCAATTCCCTTTTCTGAGAGGTCTACATCCGTCCATCCCGTAAAGAGATTCTCCCGGTTCCAGATACTTTCACCATGTCTAACTAATACTATTTTATACATAGTGTTGCTCCTCTATAATTTATTTATTTATTTGGTTTTAAATAGTTAAGGACTCCTGCCTCTGCTTCTAAAGTGCGAGCTAACATAAACAGGAGGTCCGAAAGTCTGTTTATATATTGTAAAATTTCAGGAGGCACTTGCTCTTTTCGGGCAAGAGTAACTATCTCTCTTTCTGCTCTACGAGCAATAGTGCGACATATATCCAATCTTGCGGAAACTGGTAAAGAACCTGGTATTACAAAACCATGCAGAGGTGTTTTTTCTTCCAGAGCTTGAACTTGTTCCGTTAACTTTTGAACTTCTTCAGCAGTTATCGGTTCTGGATAATTATTATTTTTAGTGGCTAACTCACCCATCATTCTGTATAGAATCTTCTGGACCTCTTCCAGCAGCTGAAAATAGGTTGGATTAGTAATTAAATTTTTGGCATCGCTAATAAAGGTATCCAGTTCATCTACTGTTCCATAGGCTTTAACCCGCGGATTATCTTTCCAGACTCTTTCGCCACTATATAAGCTGGTCTTACCTTCATCTCCTTTTCTGGTGATGATACTCATATTTATTTCATTGCTATAACGGAGATTTCTATCATTGCATCTTTGGGAAGACGAGAGACTTCTACCACTTCTCGAGCAGGAAATGGTGCACTGAAATTACGCGTATAAATCTCATTTAGGGTAGAAAAATGATTCATATCATCCAGATAGACGGTGACTTTTACCACATGCGCAAAACCCATACTGGCTGCATCTAATATAGCTTTTAAATGGTTAAAAACAAGATTAGCTTGGGCTTCAAAGCTCATAGGCATATCACCGGTGCGAGGGTCTATCCCCAATTGCCCTGAGATAAAAAGAGTATTATTCATTAATATCCCCTGAGAATAAGGTCCAATAGCAGCGGGAGCGAGATGAGTGTTTACGGACTGCATAAGATAACTCCTATTATTTTTTTAAGGTTTTACGAACTAACTGAACCGCATCCAGAAGGCGATTCAGAGGAATATAAGTTTGTTCATTATGTTCCAAATTATAGAGTAACAACTTTCCTTCTCTAATATTTTCTTCTCGCAAGGTAATCATTAAATCACACTTATGTGCTTGAGCTTGCTTTAAATTATCTTCTGGTTTTTCTTCTGTACCCAGCACGGTTATAATGTTTTGCGAATGAAGTTCCTGGGCAATTTGTAATACCATCATTTCCAGTTCAGGAGATTGTGCATAAATATAGACCGAAAAATCGTTATCAAACATCAAGAAAAGGTTCCGTTCTTCCATCAGCTGGAATATCAAATCTAAATCCAGATGGAACCCAATAGCGGGAATCTTCCTTCCAGTTAAGCGTTCAGAAAGATAATCGTATCTGCCTCCATCGCCAACAACTAACTCATTATCTTGCTGTTTGACTACAAAATCAAATACGGTTCCATTGTAATAAGCAAAATTCTTGGTTAAATAGGGGTCTACTTTATAAATATTCCCCAGATTAGCCTGAATTTTCTTTATTTGCTCAAATCTGGCTTTACATTCTGGACAGAGATAGTTACTTATTTGCAACAGAGGTGGAAGACTATGTTGACAGTGCTCATTCTCACAATGAGTGGCAGCAAAAGGATTAGCACCCAGTTCTTGCAGACAATCTGGACAATATCTATCAGAATGAGTTTTCAGCTCTGTTTTCACATCTATAAAAAACTGTCTCCGGCAATTCTCACATCCATAACTATTGAGTTTTAATGTGGCATCATAAAAGCCCACTTCATTTAATAATCTAATTCCCAGACTAATAATTTCATTTTCTGAGAGAATATTGGAAGTTCCCACCAGCTCAACTCCAAGTTGAGAAGATTCTTGAGCTACACCTTCACGATTCCGATGAAACATTGGACCTTGATAATAATAGCGGAAAACATCTCCTTTCCGATATAATGAAGCTGCACGATACAAAACACTAATCGTACCTTCTGGGCGTAAACTGAGCTGGTTTTCTGGATTTTTTTGGTCATTGATATTCAAGGTCTGACGGGAAATGAACTCAGGCTCTTCCTTTTGCATAAAGGCGGTTATTCCCTGTTGTAACAAGTGGCGATTTTGCAATATAGGAAGATGAATCTCATGATAGTTATAAAGTTTGAGCATATTATCAAACTTTTCTTCCATCATTTTCCATTTCCACATTTCATCCATCATAAAATTGATAGATTCAGCTTTTTCTATCGCCATATATTTCTCCTTACTTTTCTTCATAGAGAAAATTAGTATTTCTGTCAATGAAAATAAAGCAGGAAGTGGTATTTAAATATGCTCATGTTTATAGGTTCTCTCCCCAGAGAGGATTTTATCCTTTTCAAAGAAGAGAAAAAACATTTCTCTTGACTTATATTCTTGTCCTATAAAGAAGGTTAAAGAATAAAGAAATTTAGGAGTAAAAATGTATGCCATCGTTGAAATTAAAGGATTTCAGTATAGGGCAGAAGAAAACACTGTTCTAAGTGTTCCCCTGCTGAAGACGGCAAAACCAGGTCAAACTCTTGAGTTTGATAGGGTTTTACTCGTTAGAAACGATGATGAAATTAAAGTGGGACAACCTGTAATAGAAGGTGCAGCAGTTCTGGCAGAAGTTATTGGTAATGGAAAAGGTAAGAAAAAGATAATTTACCATGCCAAGCGCAGAAAAGGCTATAGAGTTAAGAAAGGATATCGTGAACAATTTACTAATGTTAAAGTAACCGGCATTAGGGTTCCCTAAGGAGAGATATTATGGCACATAAAAAAGGTGTTGGAAGTAGCCGAAATGGCAGAAATAGCAATCCCAAATATCGTGGTGTAAAAAAGTATGGGAATGAATATGTGATTCCTGGAAACATAATAGTCCGTCAGAAAGGGACAAAGATTCACCCGGGGAAAAATGTAGGAATGGGTAGAGATTTCACTATTTACAGTTTAGCAGAAGGGTATGTGAAGTTTGAGACGAAGGGTGCAGGCAGAAAATATGTTTCTGTGGTTCCGGTAGAGAAAGCAGAGTAAAAAAATAAATCTATTATAAAATAACCCCGGTTTTGATACCGGGGTTATTTTTATGGGGTTAGAATGATGAGTTATTTGTTAACTTGAAAAGTGGTGTCGCCTTTTTCAAAGAAAGCTATAATTTGACGCGCAGCGGCTACACCTGCATTGGTATTGGCTTCTTCGGTTTGAGCTCCCATTTTCTTTGGAGTCCAGAAGACTCGTTCAGCAAATTCTGCCATAAGTTTTTCACTGCAATCTGGTGCTATATCACTTACATAGCGGAACTTATTCTTTTCTTGTAAGGCTTGTATCAGGGCATCTTCATCAATGATTTCTTTGCGAGCGGTGTTGACCAAGATGCAATTATCTTTTACCAGCTTGAGTAAATTCCAGTTTACGGATTTTTTGGTCTCTGCAGTAGCAGGTATATGAAGAGAGATATAATCTCCAGTGGTAAATATATCTTCAACTTTATTCAGTGGAGTGACTCCTTGTTGAATCATTATTTCTGAACTGATGTAGGGGTCATAGGCATAGACTTCCATATCCATCCCTTTAGCCATCTTAGCTAAGCGACTTCCTACATAGCCAAAACCGAATAGAGCGAGTTTTTTGCCCGCAAGCTCAGTTCCGCTTTTTCCATTAAACTTTCCCCGAGCCATATAAATCATTAGACCGAGAGCCAGTTCCGCTACAGCATTAGAATTCTGTCCGGGGGTATTCATCACGACCACATTATGTGCAGTTGCAGCTGCAAGGTCAATATTATCATATCCTGCACCAGCACGAACCACAATCTTTAGTTTGGGAGCGGCATTAAATAAAGCTTCATCCACAATATCACTACGCACAATCAGAGCTTCCGCATCGGCAGCAGCCTTACGAAGTTCTTCCGGGTCAGTATAGTTCTCCAACCATACCTGCTGATATCCTGCGGCATCAAACTCACTTTTAATCTTTTGTACTGCTTCTTTAGCAAAGGGTTTCTCGGTGGCAATCAATACTTTTGGCATTTTTGCAACTCCTTATATTTTTATATTTCTTACTATATCATTAACCCGAAAAAGCGATCTGTCAAGTCCCAGATTATTTTAAGAAAAGCATACGACGAGTTAAAGTCGTTTCCGCTGTTTTTAATCTGCAGAGATATATTCCCTCTGCAACAGTTCTTCCCATTGAATCTTTACCATCCCATACGATACTATGTTTTCCTCCGGGAATGTATTCATCCTGTAAAGTGCGTATTAGCTGACCTCTTAAATTATAAATGGAAAGACTTACTTTTCCTTCTTTCTTCGTTTCATAGGAGATAGTAGTATTCTGACGGAAAGGATTAGGATAGTTTTGTTCCAGTCTATTTACTGGTGGAATGATATAAGGGTCTGAATTTGCCACATAACCTGTGCAAGCAGAGCTACCTTGACGATTCAAAGCTCCTCTATAGGTAATCCAGGGTTTAATTGGTGTTTCAGGACTGCGTAAGTTCATAACCACTACACCAGTGGAATAACCGCTAACAAATTTAAGCATATCATTGTTATCCAAATCGCATACAGTTCCAGGAGTGCAACCATTAAAAGAAGTTATAAAAGGATAACCCGGTAACCTTGTGCCATTATTATTATAGGCATATAGAGAATTTTGATAGCTGGTTAGCAATATCTCAGGCTGGATATCTTCATCTAAATTCACTATCAAAGGTGGAACAGTAAAATTATCTTCTACATTAAGCGGGAAACCGTTTATATCATTTCCATTCTGGTCTACGGCATAAAGCATACCATTGATAGTGACAAATATAATCTCCAAAGCTGAGTCTCCTGAGATATTTGCTACTACTGGTCCAGATGCCATAGCAGCTATAATTGGCTTATTGACGAGGATTTCTCCACTGGGAGAAATTAGTATCATATGATTATTAGTTCCGAAAACTATGTTGTTATTATCCAGAACGGTAGGAGAACCATTTATATTTTCGCCTATATTGACAGGAAATCCCGGAAGTTCTTCTCCAGAAGAGTTTAAGATGTGTAAAGTGCCATTCTGACAACCGATTATTATTTCCATTAAACCATCCTGGTTAATATCTGCTGCCGCAATTTCTGTCACAATAGAGCTACCTAAATTAACTGGAAATCCTGGTAGTAAAGAGCCATTAGAATCTACAGCAAAGACATATCCATTTAAAGAATGGGCAATGACCTTATCTGTACCAGAATGGCTAAGAGTGGCTATCACAGGAGTAAAGATGAGTTGTTTGCCAGTATCATAACCGAAAACAGGAGTTCCATCTAAGGTTACAGCATTAATTTTTCCGGTGCGACTGGCATAGACTATTTCTGGTATCCCATCTCCAGTGAGGTCACCCATTGCTGAACTTCGCATAATATCTTGTTGAGGAGAAGAGGTAAACCCACCAAATTGTTCTCCATTATTATTTATATAATATGCATCCCCGAATATATTAAGATAGAGGATATCCAGAGTTCCATCATTATTAATATCGTAAACCATAGGTGCAGATTTTGTATGAAACTGGCAATCCCAGGGGAAATGTCCGTCTACCATAGTTATCTCAAAGCTGAGGTCAAATTTTCTTATTCCTGTGCTTAGACCGGTAATAGGATGACTGGAATCCAGTAAAATCTTCAGATAGTAAGTTCCATAAGTTATGTCCTGAGGTAATTGAATTCTGAAATAAAAAGAGGGGTCACAAGATGCTCCAGGTAATAACTGGGAAATAATTTGAGGTCCATCCAGAAGAATTATACCCTGAGGTAGATTTTCCAGTGTTACACTGATATTATAAGCAGTTCCTGCTTCAGGAGAATTTTTGATAATGGGATATATCCTTAAGATTTCTCCAGGATTAAAACTGCCATCACCATCTCCATCAATATCAGAGATGCTATAACCTTCCAGAGTAAGAAAAGGAAGCGTAGGATCAGGATATTTAACTTCTATGGTTGGATCTCCAAAAAGCACCATTTCATAATAGCACCAGCGCATTACATCATTATTCATTGCTGCATTGACATTCTGCAACCGAGAATAGGTTAAAGCCTTGCCCAAATTAGGCTGATTAGCTTCATACAATCCTATAAAAAACTGTCGGTCATAAAACTGGGAAGGACCATTAATGCTACCAGGCATATACCATCCATAACGAGTGTTACCTATAAATGAAAAAAGTCCACCCGAGGTAGTAACCATATGTTCTCCAATGCTTTCTCCATCTCCACTGGTTCTCTGGTCAAACGCCGCTGGATAGCATCCCTGCGTGTATAAAAATCCATATTCCGTATTCTGCAGTTGTTCTACAGAACCAATTCCCTGTCCCAGCAAAGATGTTTCATTGGAGTGTCCCATATGATTCATTACATTTGCTCCATCATTAAGAGCATTCCATACTCCGAGTGAACTGAAGGTTCCATCTCGCTGATACATAGTGGTCAGTATATAATCATCCGGGATATGAGTGGCTACATCATCCTTATAATCTCCGCCCCAGGTTAAAGGATTGTTGTTTAGATTTTCTCCAAACATTATAGCTAAGTTATTACTATAGGTGTCATTATTAACATAATACTGGATTTTACGGGTCATATTACCAAACTCAATAGCAGTTTCTGCAGGAAATCTTCCTATATGCACTTCGAGAATGTAGTCTACTTGGTCATTAATTTCACCCCAGATTTGATCTCCATCAGCATTCCAGTTGCCATCCAAGTTGCTGTAATAGATATCAGTTGGTATTCTTAAATCAATAGTTTCTCCAACCGCACAAAAACAGCCTCTATCAGGGATTATTTCATCATCTCCTCCCAGGATAACATATTCTAAAGCAGTAGAGGTACTTGACCAGGTTTGATAGGCATCTATAATGAAATTACGTATTTTTTCAGGGTTGTCAACTCCTGGATAGGAGCTATAGATATCGGAAGTTAAATATAAACCCGTGCTTATGTTCCGTGTGGTTTGCCAGTCTATATAATTTTGGAAATAGTTAGAACAAGAACTATTAGTAATTATAATCATCTTTTTAGGAACACTCAAATCAATAAGTCTACTTTGAGATTGATGAGTGCGATACGCTGGAGCATTTTGATAAGAGTTTATAGTTTCTGGATTAAGCACAATTTTAGTTAAATCCGTGTAATCTCTTGCAGGAGCATAAAAGTTAGCTGAGTGCTCGGCTAACTTATGATCCCAAGAGGTTTCTATCTGAAGGGTTATATTATTGCTTGTGAAGATTGTTTTCTGAACAGGATTATATTTCCAGGGAAAGATATTTATCACAGCAATCTGACAACCACAGAACATCTGAGTGCCTATAAACTTATAATCTTCAGCGGGGAAGAGAGCATCTTTATTCCAGATTTCGGGATTGGGTATGGTGTTATCAGGTTGAGGTTGAGATATAATCTGAACTTTACGAACATAATCCAATTGCACCTGTTGACGCTGAATTTCAAGTTCAGAAAGAATCACCTGCACATTTTCTATCTTCTCTCCAAAAGGTATTAGCACTCGGACGGGAAGATAATTCATTGCTGGAACACCTTCCTCCAGAAAAGGAGCAGTATTATTTGCATTTGAATCTTTGCTCCAACCATTGGGATTAACACTAAAGTTCAGCGTTAAACTGAATGCGAGAGCACAAGTCATCATTAAGCCTATCAATATAAGCACTTTCTTCATTGTATGTTTCCTAATATAAAATATTTTATTATTTCTATGAATATCCAGAGCCATCCTTAGTCAAGTATTTTCTCCTGTTATTAAGTTCAGGTTTAATTCAACAGAGTCTTCAGAAATTCATTGACAAAAAAGTATTGAGAAGCTAATAAAAATTTATAGGGATTAAGATAAAAAAGAGATAAAAGGTAGGCATAATGAAAAAGCTTTTATTGCTCATACTAATGATATTAATAGGGTTCACCTGTTTTGCTGGATCAGTCTATGTAATGGACAGTGGAAAACCGGATTTGGTAATCTGGATAGCTCCGTATAAATCTCAAGCAGATTTATGTGTGTATGTGGCACCTTATCGTTCCGAAGCCAGAGGGAAGGATGAAATCTGGTACTTTGAAAAATATATAAGCTCAGCGGATATTAAAATAAAAATAACTAAATACAAGTCCCAGGCAGACCTCAAGATTTATTATGTTAAATATAAAAGTGAAGCCGGATGGAGAAAATCCCATCCCTGGATGGGTAGATTACATTAATGGGAGGATAGAGGTCCTCATCTACCAAGCAAATGCGCGATTTTAACATTTTTTGAGTAATCTAACTTTTTGTAATAGTATAACTCATATAGGTTCTTGAGAGATAATGATTGTTTAAAGTGTGAGTAGCATTTAAAAGTTTATCCTTTAATTATGGGTACGCAGTTCCCTTTTCAATCCTTATTATTTGTTGAATAGATGAAAAGCAGAGTTATTAGATTATTCATATCTTAAATGGGTTTCAGGCTAAAAAAGAATTTACCTGCTTTAAAAGGGGGAAGACCTTTATAACTAATTTTACAAAGTGAAGATCTGTGACTCATATTGCTAAAAAAAGACCCGGCATAGAAAGCCGGGTCATTTTGTTTATTTATTGCTTCCGAAAAAGGAGTTTATTTGACGATGACCATCTTCTTGGTCTGGTTCAAGCTCGGAGTAGTCAATCTGTAGAAATAGATTCCACTTCCGCAGACATTACCCTTACTATCTTTTCCATCCCAGATAATGGTATGATAACCCTCATTGACTTTTATGGCTTTAACAATCTCTCCACGAATATTGTAAATAGTCAAAGTTCCTGACTCACCTGCTTTAATTCCAACTTCTATCTTGGTGCTATTATTAGCCCGGAAGGGGTTAGGATAAGCGTTGTTCAGAGTAGTCACTTCGGGAAGTACAGGAGGCACATTACCCTCTACAACTACGATAACTGGACCATGGAACTGGGAGTTATTGAAGTCAATACTTTCCAGCCAGTAGTAGTAAGTGCTATGATTCTCTACTTCTCTATCTTCAACGGTATAAATATGTTCCTGACTGGTGTTAGTAGCAGGAATAATAGTGGGTGTTATCAAGATAGCATTATTCAGAGAATTATTTTCATTACGATATACCCGATATCCACTCAGATTAGTCTCAGTCTGGCTAATCCAGGTGAGCTGGACATAGAATTGGTCAGTAAGGACAGCAGTAAAACTGGATAATTCAACAGGTAGAGGAGGAGGTGTCTCTTCTTGGAATTTTAACATAACATTAGGGTATCCAGCAACTGGAGTACCGGTAGGAGGAGCTGCAGGATCAGGATTTGTCCCATCACTATAATAACGAATGCTGCGGTTAGTTTTAAGTTCACTTGTACAATAGAAATATTCATTATAACTATCGTAAAAATCTGCATTCTCATCTACTGCGATAACTAAATTATATGCATTATTGTAGGTGAATGGAGTAGTAAGTTCTATTTCTATCCATCCTTCCACATCGGGAAGAGTAACTGTTCCGGAAAAAACTTCGGTTAGTTCAGATAACGGTATCCATGAAGTTCCGGAATCAAAACTGGTATTTGAAGTATGTCCCATATAAACAGTCCAGTTATTACTATTAACCGTAGCAGCAGCACCATTCCAATAATAATATATCTTTTCAATTGGCCTATCAGTCATATTTATCTCACTTTGTAGAAAGATACTCTGACTATAGGAATAACCGAAATAAGGTTCTATGGGAAGTGAAAGATCTTCTGTCCCTGTCCCTATTATCACAGTTCCTTCAGATAAACCTTCTGCTGAAAGAGCAACATCATAGTTTGTTTCGTTATAGGTTATTCTCAAAGTAGCGCTAACTGGACCCTCAGTAGTAACTGTAGCAGTAACAGGAATTATTACTGATAGTCCTGCTGTTAAGTCAACAGGGAGATTTGCTGGATCAAAGGAAAACATTGCCGCATGGGGACCAATTATAGTGATGTCACTACTTTCAAGATGTATAGTCCCTCCGCCATTGTTTGAAACTATAACATTTCTGGGGATAGAGGGGATATTTTGCATTAGGAAGCCAAAATTTATGGAAGTGGGGCTATAGCTAAATTCAGGTTCTGCTGGTGCTTCCCTTATTGTTACATCATCTAAACTTATGTACCAGGGATTAATATTAATCCAGCCTTTAATTCCCAAATAATATATTCCCGTGGTAGGAGCAGTAAACAGACCATATATTCTTTGATAGTCTCCATTAACCAGACCGACTTGACCAGTTATGGGAGTCATAGCAGCTATAGTAGGCTCAGTTCCATAATACAGACCTAAAGTAGCATCAGTACTTATTGCTCCATCTTGACGAGCATAAGCTTCAAATTCGTAAGCGGTTCCACCGATCAAACTTACAGGACGGAATAACCACGCTTCTCCATTATAGCGTAAGGTTACATTAAATATACCTGTTCTGGGAGTTCTGTTATAAGTAGTTTGAGAAGAATTTGCTGTCCAGTATTGAGATGTATATTGCGTGCCTACTGCTTGAGTCCAGTTGGCAATATTGGTTGAACCATCTGTGTTACCTTCTTCAAAACTTTCAGTATAGGGCATAGTGTAAATGGTAGGATCAAGCATTGTAGTGAAGCTTCTGACAGGATCAGCTTGAGGTCCTTCTCCATTTTCATTATAAGCACTCACTGTCCAGAAATAGGTGGTATTATACTGAAGCGCATTAGCGGAAGGAACAGTATAACTAAGAGTAGTGGTTTCAGCAAATGGTGTTGTAAGAGGTGTACTCACTCCTAAATAAACTTTATAACCTGTAGGTACAGCACCACTTGTTGGAGCAGTCCAGGATAAGGTTGGAGTAATACTTACACCTGTAGCTCCATCTAAAGGTAAACTTAGAACAGGTGCTTCGGGGGGAGTGGTTGATGGAGTAATTATGGCTACATTTGGACGATTATAACTGCTTGTTCCTGCAACTGCTGGGAAAGAATCATCCTGATATTTATATACCATCATATAGTTTGGTGAGGTAGATGTATAACGGAAAGTAGGATAACCTGAAACATATTCACCATCCCAATTTTCAAACAGTAGTTCCAGATTTGAAGTTCCATCCCAAGTAGCGGGTGTTGTGAACATAATATAATGCCAACCACCTCCATTATAAGTAAGATTTCCCTGGAAAAGAGGTAAAAAATAAGCTGGATTTGGATATCCCGTTCCCGTTTCATCTTGAGCTGTACCATATGATGTTAGAGCCGTGGTTCTAACATATATGCGTTGATCCAGCATTGTGTAATTGGAAGGGGTATTACCCACATAAAAACCTATGCCTGTTATTGGAGTATTGGCAGGTACTCCAGCTGTAGTTAATTCTGCTGCTGTCCAGATAGCCTTGCTCCAGCTATAATCATAGTATCCATAAAACGGGCAAAAACCACTTGTTGATGTTCCGGTTCCAATAAAATAAGTATCAGCAAAGGCAAGGGTAAATAAGGCTAAAGTAATGATTAGTAAAGTAAGCTTTTTCATTTCATTAAACTCCTTTTTAATTATTTTTAGGGAAAAGTTAGTTTAGGTTTGGATAGTTTAATTAAAGCAAGGTTCAAGGGTTTTAATATTTTTTTAACCTGCTTTCCTATTTGCGAAGATGGAAGATTTTGAGGATAATAGCAGCAAAAATTATAAGCTGCGGGGATATTTACGATGGTTTGATAATATGAATTTTGTGGAATATTAGATATACATCTTTTCTTTCCTATTAAAAACCTACTTTTTTCTTTTTTCCTCCTTGTCTTATTTTTAAATATAGAAAACAATACTTGATTCTTCATACCTGTCACCTTTTTTACTCGCTTAGTTCTTACCGGTTAAACAAGTTTTTTTATATTATATTAATAACTCAAATCACATATTTAACAAATTAAAAGTATGTGTTATTTGTCAAGTTTTTTTCTTGGGGTGCTCTCAATATTTTATTTCAAATTTAAATCTTATTGCATATCTGGTAATTAACAATGGTTAAGAAATTAATAAGCGAGAGAAGATAAAAGGTAGGAGAAAAGATTTTTTCACTCTTTATTATAATAAATCCATCTCATAAAATCTTAATTAGGTGCATTATTTTTTTACCAGATGAAACGAGGATAAAAATATCAAGATATCTTAATCAATTGGATAGAAGTTCTCAACTACCAGAACCTATAGTTCTTTTTATTTACAATGTTCTATTTAAGGTTAAAATTTATATGGTTAGAAAGGATATCTTACTAAATAATAAATAAAAGACCCGGCATAGAAAGCCGGGTCTTTATCTATTTTTAAAAAGGAGTTTATTTCATTAACACCGCTTTACGTTGGAAGGTCTGTTTACCAGCCTTCATAATAATATAATAGACACCACTACCACATGCTTTGCCATTAATATCTTTGCCGTCCCAGCTAATCTGATAGTAACCTGGATTCTTAGGTCCGACATAGATATTGACCCTGTACCATTTTTTACACCACTTGTAAGGTGACACGTTTGCCATCGACATTGTTTTCATAGTTTTCTCGGAATTTAGTTGGAGACATATAGTTTAGGGAACTGTGGGGTCGATTTGTAT
>Ga0228536_1000261_pt1 | contig 126785 bp, 105 predicted proteins | sample SJ1Smetagenome_FD_168611 | JGI IMG/M metagenome (GOLD analysis project Ga0228536, IMG submission 168611) | Enriched culture of PCE-dechlorinating microbial communities from Ithaca, New York, USA - SJ1.S | ecosystem: Engineered > Modeled > Simulated communities (microbial... > Unclassified...
CAGCCAGTCCTGCAATGATGGCGGAAACAGGTACTGGGTTTCCCGGTCGCATTCGACAAATTTTACTGACATCTCGCTCAACTCCTTATCCTACATGCTTTTAGGGCTGAGCGAATATATCACATTATGTCGGGAAAGTCCGACAGACTCCTAGGCATCCCCCTTCTCTTCAATCCTCGGGAAGAGCGGTTCGGCCTTGATGATTTTTGACCCCGGACGCAACCCGCCCCATGCGATTCCCGTTTCGGTGATCGGGTCTTCCCATCCCAGGTATGACAAGCCCTTGTGCGCGGTTTCAGGCATGAAGGGTGACAGAAGATGGAATACGATGCGCTGCGACTCCAGGATGCAGTACATGACCGTTGCGAGGCGTGACCTTTGTTCAGGATCCTTGGCGAGGGTCCAGGGCGCGGTTTCGTCGATATATTTATTGCCCGCGGATATGACTTCCCAGATGACCTGAAGGGCCTTGCTGAAGGCCAGATCTTCCAGACATGCGTCCAGGTTCCTCTCCAATGCCTCGGATTTGGCCCGGTAGGCCAGGTCCGTTTCAGTGAATTCTCCGGGCTCCTGCACGATGCCGTTGAAGTATTTATTTATCATGGCCGTGGAGCGGTTCAGGAGGTTTCCCAGGTCGTTGGCCAGGTCGGAGTTGATGCGGTGAACCATGGCCGAATGGGAGAAATCTCCGTCAAGCCCGAAGGGGACCTCGCGCAGCAGGAAGTAGCGTACTGCGTCCACGCCGTACCGATCGATGAGCATATTCGGTTCCACCACGTTCTGCAGACTCTTGCTCATCTTCTGTCCTTCCACCGTCCACCAGCCGTGGGCGAATATCTTTTTGGGAAGGGGAAGCCCCGCGGCCATGAGAAAGGTCGGCCAGTACACGGCATGGAAACGGAGGATGTCCTTTCCGATAAGGTGCACGTCCGCCGGCCAGAATGCGTTGAAATCGTCCGTCTTTTCAGGGTAGCCGAGTGCCGTGATGTAGTTCGTCAGGGCGTCGAACCAGACGTATATGACATGGTCCGCGTTTCCGGGCACCGGGATACCCCAGGTGAAGGAGGTTCGGGAGACGGAGAGGTCGCGCAGTCCTTCCTTGACAAAGGACAGGATCTCGTTTCGTCTGCTCTTGGGCTGGATGAAATCCGGATTTGCCTCGATATGGGCCAGCAGGGCTTCCTGGTACTTGCTCATCCGGAAAAAGTACGATTCCTCTTTGAGCTTTTCCGTGGGCCGGTTGCAGTCCGGACATTTGAAATCAATGAGTTGCGTTTCGGTCCAGAAGGTTTCGCAGGGGGTGCAGTACCAATCCTCGTACTCGCCGAGGTAGATGTCCCCTTGAGCCATGACCCGTTCGAAGATCTCGCTGACGCCCTTCTTGTGGCGCTCCTGGGTGGTGCGGATGAAATCGTTATAGGAGATTCCGAGCTTTTCCCAGAGAGACTGGAAACGCTTCACCACCCGATCCGCAAGCTCCAGCGGGGTTTCACCGGCGGCATTGGCGGCCTTTTCCACCTTCTGGCCGTGTTCGTCGGTGCCGGTGAGGAGAAAGACGTCGAAGCCCTTCAGCTTCTTGTAGCGCGCCAGGACATCCGCTGCGAGAGTCGTGTAGGCGTGACCCAGGTGAGGAACGTCGTTTACGTAGTAAATGGGGGTAGTCACGTAAAAATTTCGGCTCATGGTTTCTCCTTTGTCCGCGCGGCGTTGTCCCGATTCTCGTCCCGCTCTTTCACGGGGCGGGTGGGGTGCGTGCGCTGTTGCCCCCGCTGCGGTTTTTTCGGCTTCGTCTCCTCGAAATCTTTCGCCGGTTTTTTCGGCCGTTCCGGCGTGTTCTCCACCTTTACCTCGTCTCCCCTCACGATAACTTCATGATTATCGTCGGTTTTGACCGTAACCGTTCCGTCGAGGATGTTCAGCTTGACGACCTCGCCTTCCACGCTTCCGCATGAAACCCTTTTTCCGCATTTCGGGAGGCACTTCCGGAGGGTGCAGTAGGTATCGAACTCGTAGGCAAGGCAGCAGAGAAGCCTGCCGCATTGGCCGGAAATCTTGGTCGGGTTCAGGGCCAGGTTCTGCTCTTTGGCCATCTTGACGGAAACCGGCTCGAATTCGCGAAGAAAGGACGAACAGCAGAGTTCCCTGCCGCAGATGCCGAGACCTCCCACCATGCCCGCTTCATCCCTGACACCGATCTGCCGCATCTCGATTCTCGTGTGAAAGGCATGGGCAAGGTCCTTGACCAGTTCGCGGAAATCAATCCTGCCGTCGGCGGTGAAATAGAAGATTGCTTTGCTGCCGTCAAAGAGGTATTCGACTTTAACCAGCTTCATCTCCATGCCGCGTTCCCGAATCCTGCGGAGGCATAGATCAAAGGCGTCCTTTTCTTTGGCGCGGTGCCTGGCGGCCGACTCCAGGTCTTCGGGAACCGCTTTTCTCAGAACGGTCTTCAATCCCTCCGGCACATCCCGGTCGTCAATCTCGAACGGTCCCTTTACCACGAGGCCGATGCTTTTCCCCCTCTCGGTCTCGACGATAACCCGTTCTTCTATGGTGATATCCAGATTGCCGGTCCGGAAATCGTAGAGCCTGCCGGCGGTCTGGAACTGAATTTTTACAATTCTTGCCACTGCTTCCTCCGGGGACGAACCCCTGTTATTGTCGTACATTCCCGACCGGGTTGGCCGGCGGTCATGCGTTTGCCAGCTCCATGAGAAGAACCTCCATGGAAAGCCGGGGATTGGCGTTTCTGGTGAGAGCGCGTCGGATCATGGAAATGCCTTCCAGCTTCTCCATGATTTCCTCCAGGGAGTGACTCTCCGCCTTCTCATTCACGAGCGACAGGAGATCGCTGTTGGTGATGCCGGAACAGCCGGTGCGCGCGAGAAGGGCGTCGCGCCAGAACAGCCTCAGCAGGTCGACCAGGTCGAGAGCGCTTTCCTTATCGGTCGCGTATTCCTCTGCCGCGGCAAACAGCGGAATGATTTCCGCCTGCGTGAGATGTGCGGCACGTTCAAGAAAAAGCTTCCTGGCCTGCAACCGATCCCCGGAAATGAGCTCCCGCGCCCGTGCAAGGTCTCCTCCGGCCAGTGCCGCCGCTACACGGGACGGTTCCGGATCGGCCCCGCCATCACGAAGATCGGCCTCGATGGTCTCCATGGGAAGGGCCGGAAAGCGGAGGTGCTGGCACCGGGATCGGATAGTCGGAAGGATGCCGTCCACATGTGACGTAAGGAGAATCAGGAGCGCTTCGCCCGGAGGTTCCTCCAACGTCTTGAGAAAGGCGTTGGCCGCTGAAGGATTCATCCTTTCGGCATCCTCGATTATGCAGGCCTTCTTGCGCGCCTCGTAGGGACGCAGGGAAAGCTCTTTCTGCAGGTCGCGAATCTGATCAATCTTGATGAACGCTCCATCGGGCTGCACCAGATGAAGGTCGGGATGTCTGAGTCCGCCGACCTTCCGACAGGAGGAGCATTCTCCGCATCCGTCTTTGCCGTTGCAGAAGACAGCCTCAACCAGGGCGAGGGCCGTGTCTTTCATCCCGATGCCGTCAATGCCGTCGAAGAGGTATGCGTGGGAGAGTTTCCCCGCTTCAAGGGATCGCCTGAGGAGCGAGACGATACGGTTGTGTCCGACAATGCGCGAAAAGGGCATGTCTATCTCTGTACAAACCGCGAAAGGACAGCCTTGGAAATGGCGGTTGCTGTTTCAGTGATGTCGAGAGTCCCGTCCAGCACCACGAAACGGTCGGGGTCGGCCGCCGCAAGGGCGAGATAGCCTTGCCGCACCGCCCGGTGAAACCGCAGGGATTCCTGTTCGAAACGTTCTTCCCGCGCCCCTTCCGTAGTCTCGATCCTTGCCAGTGCCCGTTTCAGTCCAATCTCAGCCGGACAATCGAGGAGGATGGTCATGTCAGGGGAAATCCCGCCGGCCGCAAGTCGGTTCAGTGTACGGATCAGATCCCGGTCAAGCGAGCGGCCGTGCCCCTGGTAGGCCATGGTGGCGTCGGTGAAGCGATCGCAGATAACGACCTTTCCCTCGGCGAGGGCGGGCCGGATGACTTCCGCCACGTGTTGTGCCCGCGCGGCCGCATAGAGAAGAAGCTCGGCCAGGGGAACCAGGGCGTGGTTGTCAGCGTCCAGCAGGATTGCGCGTATCTTGTCCGCGATTGCGCAACCTCCGGGTTCCCGTGTTACGAGCACCGGTTTGCCCTGCTCTTCGAGCATCCGGGAGAGGAGTCCCACCTGGGTCGTCTTACCGCACCCCTCGATCCCTTCGAAAGTTATGAAACAGGTCACTGCACTCTCTCCATCTCGGTTGCGCCGCCCTTTGGTCGCGTAAATGAGAAATTATAGGGAAGCGCCTGGAATTAATCAAGACAAAAACCCCGGTCATTCCTTCTCGTGTTGATTAAATAGGGATAAATGGGTATACTCCCAGCGCCGGAAAAAACGTGCTGTGAAAAGGGGTTGCCGACCCCGGGGAGCAAAGGTCGTCGTGTCGATGGAAAGAAACAGGGATATAGTGCTGCGGGAGCTTGAATCCGGGATAGGGTATCACTTTGCGGACAGAAAGCTGCTCATCGAAGCCCTCACGCACCGTTCCTACGTGAACGAGGCCAGGACGCCGGGAATGCTCGACAACCAAAGGCTCGAATTCTTCGGCGACGCGGTTCTCGGGCTTCTCATCAGCAGCCGTCTTCTCCGCATACTGCCTGTCAGTTCTGAAGGAAATCTTTCGCGGAGGAGGGCTTCGCTGGTTGATGCGGAGACTCTTGCCGGGCTTGCCGAGAAGCTCGATCTCGGCAGATACCTTCTCCTCGGAAGGGGCGAGGAGAAGAGCGGCGGAAGGAAGAAAAAGTCGGTGCTTGCGGATGCGTTCGAGTCCCTCGTGGCGGCCGTGTATCTTGATGGCGGAATTGGTAAAGCGGAACAGCTTGTTGATCGGTTGTTCGGTCCCCTGCTGACGCAGGACGGCGTGTCCGAAGCGGACAGGGACTACAAGACCCGGCTCCAGGAGGTTTCCCATGCTTTTCATGGCTGTGTTCCTGACTATATTCATGAAAGTGTCACGGGCCCCGATCATGACCTCTGCTTTTCGGTTGCGGTTTCCATCAGCGGCGAACATCTCGGAAGAGGGGTCGGAAAGAGCAAGAAAGAGGCTGAGCAGGCAGCGGCGCGTGAGGCTCTGGAGACTCTCCGGAAGCGCGACAGGGTCTGCCATCCTTGAAAACGCCCATCGTGCCTTTTTTTATCGCCCACCGCGGCTGCCCTCACCGCTGTGTATTCTGTAACCAGGATACGATTACCGGAGTCGCTTCAGCTTTTCCAACGGCCGCTGAAATTTTTGAAAAGGTTGACGAATACCGGAGGTCGGGCGGAGCTGAGTCCGTGGAGGTTGCCTTTTTCGGGGGGAGTTTTACCGGTTTGTCCCGCACGGATCAGGAACGGCTGCTTTCACCGCTTCAACCGCTTCTCGCATCCGGAGCGGTTTCATCGGTTCGCGTCTCCACCCGTCCGGACACCATTGACGAAGAGACCGTTTCCCTCCTCGATTCGTATGGGGTCGGGATCGTGGAACTCGGCGTTCAGTCCATGGATGACGGAGTTCTGGAGATGTCCGGGCGGGGCCACGGCGCGATCAATGTGGAAAAAGCCGTTTCGTGCCTGAAAGCGCGTGGACTTCGTGTCGGTATCCAGCTCATGCCGGGACTTCCCGGCGATACCTTCCGTACGTCGCTCACCTCCCTGTCACGCGTGCTGAGTCTTGGGCCGGACTTTCTCCGCATCTATCCGACCGTGGTTATCGAAGGTACCTCGCTGGCAAAGAGCTATGCGGAAGGCGCGTACCGTCCCCTTTCGCTTCGGGCCGCGGTTTCTCTCTGCAAGGTGATGCTGCACCGGTCTCTTGTTGCTGGAGTTCCGGTAATCCGCGTGGGACTGCAGCCGACCGGCGAACTGGAGAGGGAGGGGACTGTCGTTGCCGGGCCTTTTCACCCCGCATTCCGGCAGCTGGTGGAATCGGAACTCTTTTTCGACCTGTTGTCGCGTCTTTTCGCTGACGGGAGTTCGGACGCGAACGGTGTCACGGTGTGTTGCGCCCCGTCACGGGTGTCCGACGTGATCGGTCAGGGCAGGTCGAACATACGGCTCCTGGCGGAGCGTGGAGTGCGTGTCGTCGCTGTTCGTGGTGATGAACTCCTTTCTCCCATGGAAATAGCCGTGGAGCGATATAACGGTATCCGTACCGGAAATATTCTGTCTGACCTGCACTATACTATGGAGGGTGCCGTACATGTCTGAAACGCCATTCCGCTCCGGTTTCGCCGCTATCATCGGACGTCCGAACGTGGGGAAATCGACACTGCTCAACAGGATTCTGGGAGAAAAAATTGTCATAACGTCGGACAAGCCGCAGACGACACGCAACCGTGTCCAGGGAATCCACAATCTCCCGGGAGCCCAGATCGTGTTTATCGATACGCCCGGGATTCACCAGGCCCGCTCCCGTCTCAATCGCTACATGCTGGAGGAGGCGCTCTCTTCCGTGAAAGGGGTGGATGTTGTTCTTCTCCTGGTTGAAGCCGACAGCCTCGCCCGCGGCAGGGACGATCTTCTCCTTGACGTTCTCGGCCGGATCGGCGTTCCGGTAATTCTTGTGGTGAACAAGATCGACCTGGTGCGGAAGGAAAACCTCCTGGAGGGTATTGCGGTCCATGCCTCGCACTTCCCTTTCCGTGAGATCGTTCCCATATCGGCGTCAACCGGCGACGGGGTCGAATTGCTGGTGAAACTGGTGTCGGAAATGCTCCCCGAAGGGGTCGCCTATTTCCCCGACGACATCCTCACCGATCTGCCGGAGCGTTTTGTCGTGGCGGAGATGATCCGGGAAAAAGTCTTCCGCCTCACGCGGGACGAGGTTCCCTTTTCCACCGCGGTTGCCGTTGACAGTTTCACCGAGCGGCCTGAAAAGGGTCTGGTCGCCATATCAGCCACCATCATCGTTGAAAAGGACTCGCAGAAGGGGATTCTCATCGGCAAGCGGGGTGATATGCTGAAGCGTATCGGCACGCTTGCGCGGAAGGATATCGAAAGGCTGCTGGATACGAAGGTATATCTCGAGTTGTTTGTCAGGGTAAGCAAGGACTGGCGGGAAGACCGCCGCATGCTGAAGGAGTTTGGATACGAATGAGACCTGTTGTAGCTATCGTGGGACGCCCCAACGTGGGAAAATCGACCCTTTTCAACCGGCTGATCGGACGGCGTAAAGCTATCGTCGACGACATGCCCGGAGTTACCCGAGATCGGAACTACGGCCTGGTGGACCGCTTCGATGTCCCCTTTACCCTGATCGATACCGGAGGGTTCGAGCCGGCGAGCGAGGACCGCCTGTTGCAGCAGATGCGGGAACAGTCGACACTGGCCATGGAGGAAGCGGACGTCATCCTGTTCGTTATGGATGCCCGTGAAGGTCTGACCCCGGCGGACCGGGAAGTGGTGGAGATGCTGCGCCGGGTGGAAAAGCCGGTCTTTTACCTCCTCAACAAGGTGGAGGGTGAGAAGCAGGAGGCCGAGATCGGCGATTTCTTCGCATTGGGCGTGGATAGGTTCTTTACCGTTTCCGCGGAACATAACCGTGGGATTCGTGACCTGATGGATGAGGTGATAGCGGCTTTTCCCCGAAGCGGCAAGGACGTCGTGGAAGAAGATGTCACGCGCATTGCGGTCGTCGGACGGCCCAACGTGGGAAAGTCCTCCCTGGTGAACCGCCTCCTCGGCTTCGAACGGGTTGTCGCAAACCCCGTTCCCGGCACTACCCGCGACTCCGTGGACAGCTATTTTACCTGCAACCGGAAACGCTATCTCCTCATCGATACCGCAGGGATACGGCGTAAGGGCAGGATAAGCCTGAAGGTGGAAAAGTACAGCGCGGTGGACGCTCTGAGGAGCATCGATCGCGCCGATGTGGCCCTCATCGTTATAAACGCCGAGGAGGGGGTCACCGAGCAGGATGCGCGAATCGCCGGATACGCGTGCGAGGCGGGGCGGGGATGTATCATCGTGGTCAACAAGTGGGACCTGCTGAAAAAAGACAATTCGACCGTCGGAAGATTCGTCGACCGCATCCGTACCGACCTGAAGTACCTTTCCTACGCGCCGATCCTGTTTGTCTCGGCCCTGTCGGGGCAGCGCACGGGCAAGATCATGGAGGCGGTGGATGATGTGATGGCCCAGTATACGCGGCGTGTGACGACCGCCGATCTGAACCGGGTTTTCAAGGAAGCGGTTGCCGCTCACCATCATCCCCTGTTTCAGGGGCGGCGTGTCAAGTTTTACTACACGACCCAGGTGGGAACACGCCCTCCGGCTTTTGCCGTATTCACCAACTGCCCCGAGGGAATTGAGGAATCCTACGTGCGTTTTCTGGGGAACAAGCTGCGGGATGCCTTCGGTTTTTCGGGAACCCCGCTTCGTTTTCTGTTCAAGGGAAGGGAACGGTGAGCGGAGGGAATCTCTTTACATGCTCCGGCGTATGGTTTATGCTGTCTCCTCCCTTGTGGAAAGGCGGTGCGCCGGGAAAACCCGGCGATTTTCGTCGTGAAACGTCTCGGAAACGATCCTCGTGAGAGTATCCATGGAACCTCTGTGTACAGGGAAAAGTGAAGGACCGCAAAGTGCGGAGCGCAGCAGTTGCCGTTTTGCCGGAATTTCCTGCTGGGGAGTCGTGCGGGTATGAGTCTTGTTGGTAATCTGGAAGATCTGGGGCTGGGAGAGATCCTTCAGATAGTGAGTCTCAGCAGGAAATCAGGTGTTCTCTCCCTTTACAGCAAGGGACGGGAAGGGAAGATAGTCTTCCGCCAGGGACAGGTAATCCAGGCTGCAATCGACGGGAACCAGCCGCAGCTGGGAAAGATCCTCCTTGAGCGGGGACTTGTCTCCGATTCAACTCTCCGTGCAGCTCTCACACTCCAGGCTGAGGAAGCTTTCCGTGAGCGTCTCGGCGACATTTTGGTGAACAAGTTTTCCGTCCGTTCCGAACTCATTGAGGAAATAGTGCGCGAACGGATAGAGCGGGTGGTATATTCCCTGTTTTCCTGGGAAGAGGGCTCTTTCGATTTCGAACTGCGGGACACTGTGGACGAGACGGGGGAGTCTGAGCCGAAATCCGTTCCCTATCTGCTCGAACAGGGGCTGAATCCGCAGTTCCTGGCCATGGAAGGCTCGCGAATCCTTGACGAACGGCGCCACCGCGGCGAGTCTACGGATGACGATGTTTCGGATGAGGACGCTGTTCCCCTCGCCGATAGCTGTGATCTGGCATTCGACATGATGCAGGGAGCCGTCGACGTCGAACCCGAAGTCGAGCATACGCCGCACCCGAAGCGTATCGCCGTTCTTGTGGATGATGACGACGAAGTGCGGGCCGTCCTCGTTTCCCTCCTCGAAGGGTGGGGGTACACGGTCTACGATTTCCCGAAGACCGAGGATACCCTGATCAAGGTTGACTTCCTCCGCCGGGACGGCTTCCGTCCCACGGTCATCGTCGACCTGATAATGCCGCGTATGGACGGTTCCGGGATTCTTGGCGGGCTGGAACTCATAGAACTCCTCCACGACAATTTCCCCGACATGCCGGTTATCGTCCTTGCCGACCATCACACCAACAATGCCGAGCAGAAAGTGCGGGAAACGGGATACCCGTTTCTTCTCAAGCCCCGCAAGTCGGAGATTTCACATCCGGAAACCTTCCAATCGTTCTCGGAGAAACTCAGATCCGAGATGGCCGTGGACGAGCCGAAGGAAGCACCGAAGCCCTCATCCGAGACCATCAACCTGGGTGATGAACTGTTTCGGGAAATGGGGGAGGATTTCGTCTCCGTGTCGGAATCGGGAGGTGGGGCAGGGGTGTCTCTGCTTCGCGGCATGCTGGAAGAGTTGAACAATCCGGCGCTCGAAGGGGGGATCACACTCCTCGTGCTCCGCTTTGCCACCGAGTTCATGAATCGGGCGGTGGTATTTCTTGTCGGACGAGACGGGATTCGAGGTCTCGGCCAGTTCGGGGTCGTGGATCCGGACGGTCATGCCGATGCGCGGGTGCGAGACCTTTTCATTCCTTTGAAGTCTGATCCTTTTTTCTCCCGGGCCATTGATTCGAAGATGGCGATAAAGGCCCCTCCCGACGGAACGGAGTGGAACCGATATCTTCTGAATGAGCTTGGCGGAGGAACACCGGAGGAGATGTTTCTCGGTCCGGTGATAAGCGAAGGAAAAGTGGTTGCGTTGCTGTATGGCGATAACCTCCCCGAGAGGCGTACCATCGGTGACACCGATTCTCTGGAGATATTTCTTTCCCAGGCGGGACTTGCGATGGAAAAGTGCCTGCTGCAGCAACGGCTGAAAGAAAAGAATCAGGAGTGAACGTGAAAAAGATACTTGTTACCGAAGACTCTCCTACCATGCGTTCTTTCCTGACCGCTGCCATCGAAGCCATGGACGGCTATTCGGTAGTCGAGGCGACAAACGGTTTCGATGCGCTGCGCCTGCTGCCCCGGGAGCGGATAGACTTAATCATCACCGATATCAACATGCCCGACATCAACGGACTCGAACTGATAAGTTACGTTAGAAATAACCCGAATTATCGAACGATTCCTCTCTTCATCATTTCAACCGAGAGCAGTGAAAAGGATCGGGAGAGGGGCATGGCGCTGGGCGCGAATGAATATCTGGTAAAGCCGTTCCTGCCGGAGATTCTGCAAAAGCTGATTCTTACCTATATCGGATAAAGGTGGTCCCGGAAAAAAGCCTTTTCCGCCGCATCGGGTAGACGGCCGGCGAAGCGGGAAAAGGTGGGGAGCGGAATGATGACGGATTATCGTGATTCCCTTGATGCGACGACAAGGGACTTCCTGGCTGAGGCGGAGGAGATACTCGAACAGATGAGTGCGGACCTCCTTGCCCTTGGAGACGCAACAGACAAGGATGAGTATAATCCCGATACAATCAATTCCATTTTCCGGAGCGCCCACTCCCTCAAGGGGTTGGCCGGGATGTTCGGCTTCAGCGAGATAGCTGGGCTGGCGCACACGCTGGAGAGTCTCCTGGACTGCCTGCGTCTCGGAAAGATTCCCCTGAACGGGCCGACGATGGCCGTGCTGTTTGACTCACTCGAGGTGCTCGGGTCAATTCTCCGATCCGTCGGCGCCGGCTCCGGTTCTTCTGTCGAACTCTCTCCCGTCCTTGACCGTATCAACGGATGCATAGCAGGGTCGAGGAAAGAATCGGCCGTGCCGGCGCCGGAGGAACTGGGGATATCGGAAAACATCCTGAACGCCCTGACCGAGTATGAGGAGCACCGTCTCCGGGAAAACATCAGCCGGGGGAAAAACCTGTTCCTGTTCCATGCCTCCTATTCTCTCGATACCTTTGACCGGGAATTGGGAGATCTCATGGATCTGCTGAAAGGGTCGGGCGAGGTTATCAGTACGCTCCCGAGCGCTGACGGGGATCTGGGGAGTTCGATTGCGTTCGATATTCTATTCGGATCGGGACGGGAGGTGGACGTATCCGCCATCCTTTCCGGATTGGACGGAATTTCAATTATTCCCCTCGCGGGAACTCCCCAACAGGAGACCCCCTCCGTCGTTGCCGGGCGGGCCGCTCCTTCCGCGCCCCGTTTTGTCGAGGCGCCTCCAACCGACGGAGATGCCAGGAACCTTTCCGTGCGGAGCATGTCACGCACCATGCGGGTCGACATTGCAAAGCTTGACGAATTGATGAATATCGTCGGTGAACTTCTCCTATACCACGGCACGATTGCCGGTGTTTCGGATCGGATGCGGGACCAGGGATTCTCCGGGCTCGCCGTGGAACTCGGCAAGGCGGCCAAGGGCATGGAGCGAAAGCTCAACGAATTGCGAAATCGTGTCATGAACGTGCGCATGATACCCGTCGGCCAGTTGTTTGAACGGATGTCCCGCATCGTTCGCAAGATTTCCCGCGAACAGGGCAAGAAGATTGAATTGAGGATGTCCGGTACCGATACGGAGCTGGACAAGATGATCGTCGAAGACATTGCCGACCCCTTGATGCATATCATCAGGAACGCCATCGACCACGGCATCGAGTCGCCCGACGAACGAAGGGGGTGCGGCAAGGATGAAACGGGAATCATCCGGCTTTCCTCCTTTCAGAAGGGAAACCACGTCGTCATCGAGGTGGAAGACGACGGCAGGGGGATGGATCCGGAAAGGATTGCGGAGAAGGCCGGGGAACTCGGGCTCATTGAAAGCACGGAAGGCCTTTCACCAAAGGAGATCCTCGAGCTTATCCTTCTTCCGGGGTTCTCCACGGCGGATCGTCTCAGTGATGTCTCCGGAAGGGGTGTGGGCATGGATGTGGTGATGAACAACATCGCCGCGGTCTCCGGAACGGTGGATATCGAGAGTCGGCTCGGACACGGAAGCAAGATGGTTATCACTCTGCCGATAACCCTTGCCATCATAAAAGCCCTTCTGGTCGAGACATCCGGCCGCACCTACGCGGTTCCCATCACCTCGGTTCGGGAAACCATCTCCCTTGAAGAAGTAGCGCTGAGGACCGTCGAGCGGAAAGAGGTGATGCAGCTGCGAGAGTCCACGCTGCCGCTGCTGCGATTGGAGAGGTTTTTTGAACTCCCCTCGGTAGCTTCCGAGGCGTGCAGTTCCTTTGCCGTTGTTGTGGGAGACACGGAAAGGCGGGTCGCCATTGTCGTGGACGACCTTGTCGGTCAGCAGGATATCGTTATCAAGTCCCTCGGAGATACGTTCAAGGATGTCAGAGGGATAGCCGGCGCCGCGGATCTGGGAGACCAACGCACGATACTGATTCTGGATATGAGCGGCATCATTTCCGAAGCGACGAGAGGCGCGGCATAGGATGTACAAGGGGTTCTACGGCCTGAAGGAGAAACCATTCAGCAAGACGCCGGATCCCCGTTTTCTTTTTCTTGCAAAAGGGCATGAAGAGGCGCTTGCAAGGCTTTTGTATGCCGTGGAGGAGCGGGAACTCGCTCTCCTCACGGGCGGAATCGGGAGCGGCAAGACCACCATTTCCAGGGCGTTGATGGATAGTGTGGGTGATGAATACCGCTTTTGCATCATTTTTAATCCGATCGTGTCTTCGCTGGAGTTCCTGCGCATTCTTGCCCGTGACCTGGGAATATCGTCCCCGCCGTCAACCAAGGACGATCTTCTCAGAGTTCTGACCGAGGAGATGTATAGCTGCCACAGGGAAGGGGTAGTCCCGGTTCTCGTTGTCGACGAGGCCCACATGATTCCGGGACGGGAAGTTTTCGACGAAATCAGGCTGCTGACCAATTTCCAGATGGACGACAGCAATCTCCTTTCGATCATCCTGATGGGGCAGCCCGAACTCCGGGATCGGCTCGCCGAGGCTCCTTACGAAGCTCTAAGGCAGAGGATAGGCATCAGGTTTCATCTCAATCCCTTGAATCTGGAAGAGACCCTCGATTACATCGACTTCCGCTTGGAAGTGGCCGGCGGCAAGGCGGGTCTTTTTTCGCCCGATGCCGTTCTCAAGATATTCGAGCTTTCCGGCGGGGTGCCGCGAAGGATCAACTCCATTGCAACGAATGCGCTTTTGACCGGTTTTGCGCGGGACGCTACGCTGATCGATGGAACAATCATCGAAGACCTCCGGGATGAAATTGACCTGCCGGGGAACGAGGTCGGGTAATGAATCTTGCCGAGATACGAAAAAAGGCCCGCCGGGAAAAAGCGGCCCGGGCCGACCTCGCGGATGCGACACCCGTTCCCGTGCCGGTTGAATCGACGGAAACGCCTGAGGACAACCCTCCTGACGAGACTTCTCACCCCGTCGAGCCCCCCCCCGTTGACGATGCCGTTGTCCGGGTAGAGGAAAGCGAAGACGTCGCGGTGATGGAAAGTGTGCCGGATGACTTTGATCCCCTTGCGGTGCTCCTTGCCGGACGGCATGCCGCGGGAAGCGCCGCGGATACGGTGGCCACGCCGCACGGCGAGTCCATCGAATCAGCCGATGATACCCTGAAGTATCTGCGATTCCGGGTGGACGACGAGGATTATGGGGTGAGCCTGCTGGAGATCCGGGAGATTATCAAGGTGCGATCTGTTACGGAGGTGCCGCGCATGCCCGACTTCGTGGCGGGCATCATTTCTCTCCGTGGCGCTATCATCCCTGTTCTGGATCTCCGGCTTCGTCTTGGCCTTACGGCGAAGGAAACGTTCGGGCAGGAAAGAATTATCATTGCCAAAATGGGCGAAAACGCATGCGGCCTCCTGGTTGATGAAGTTTTCCAGGTTATCGGGCTCAAAGGGGCGGATATTGAAAGGGCGCCGCAGGTGCTGGAGGGGGTGGACCGGGAATTCGTGACAGGGATTGGCCGCCACGAAGGTCGCATGATTATTCTCCTTGATCTTGAAAAGATAATGAACGTATCGCTTCGGTGATACATTCACGTGGAGGGCTCCGGATTGGAGAGGGATATTCAGGAAATCAAGGTTGTCTGTTTTCGCCTGGGCGCCGAGATCTATGCCCTCGATATCATGCGGGTAAGGGAGATCATCAAGCCGTTGCGTCTCTCCGGCCTTCCCGATGCGCCCACCTTTGTCGAGGGAGTCATCAATCTGCGCGGGTCCGTTATTCCCGTGGTGGACTTGAGAAAACGTTTCGGTCTCACGGAACCGGCCGATCGCGGAGAAAAACGATTCCTGATCACCGTGGTTGCCCGGCAGCCTCTGGCTCTTGTCGTCGATGCGGTGACCGAGGTGGTCTCTATCCCGGTCAGGGAACTGCGGCCACCGCCCGCGGTGGTCAGGGTCGCGGGCTACCGCTACCTGATAGGAGTCTGCCTGGTGCGGAATTCGATGATATTCCTGGTCAACCTCGACGCAATCCTCGACCATCGTGAATCCGACGAACTGAGTGAATTCCGCGCCGCGGGCGAAGTATAAATACCGTCCAACCGGAAACCCGGGGTTGTAGTGCGACACGTCCCCCGGCTTCAGGATATGGATTCGGAATATGCTATGAATTTGCGCCATCAGGAGGATGAGACCGCCATGCTTGTTGGTTGCCCGAAATGCAAGACCCGTTACCGGCTTGATGATTCGCGGATTACGGCGGAAGGCAGTGTTCTCCGTTGCAGCCGGTGTCGCGCGTTGTTCCGTATTGCCGGAAAGAGAACCGCGGAACCGCCGTTACCTGCCTCGTTACGGCGGGAACGGTCCGGAGACTCGGTTGTTGTCCTTGTGGCCAATGAAAGCCCGGATTTCTGCAGGGCGGTTGAGCGCACTCTCGCGTCCGAGCCTTTTACGGTTCTCTGTCGGCATGACGGTCAGGAGACCCTTGACGTGATCGAAGAACGACTTCCGGACGTGGTGGTTCTCGATGTGGCCCTTCCCACCGTATACGGGTTTCAGATTTGCGACAGGATCAGGAACACCCCCGGGCTTTCATCCGTAAAGACGATTCTGATTGCCTCAATCTACGACAAGACGAGGTATAAGAGGGAGCCGCAGTCGCTGTACGGCGCCGATGACTATATTGAAAAGCATCATATACCCGATTCCCTTGCCGCGAAGATTTACCGTCTCGTTTTCGGGCAGAAGGCTGTAGAGCAGCCGGCCGAAGACGCTGATTCCGCGGCCCTGGAAAACGGCGGAGCCGATTCCCGGGATCTTTCGAGCCGGGAGATGTCCGAGCAGGAGGAAGTCCGGGAACAGATCCGCATGGACGAAGAAGTCAAAACATGCGTCGAAGACAGTGCGGCATCGTCCGAAGCGCATGACAAGGCGAGACGCCTTGCTCGGATCATTGTCGGCGATATTGCCCTCTATAACCAGAAAAAGGTTGAAGAGGGCATCCGCTGCGGGACGTTCCGGGAGTTGTTACGCGATGAGATTGCCGAGGGCGAGAGCCTGTATCTCCGGAGAGTCCCGGAGGAAGTGCGCAACGGCACGTCATACCTTGATGATGCTTTCGAGGATTTTCTTGCGCAGAAACGAGGCGATTTGTCCGGTGGGAACGAGTGCCGGACCTGACGTGAGTGATTCATCCGGCCGGTTCCGGAAACAGGATTCAAGGAGAGGGGGAAAGTGGCATCATGAGCGAACAGGACTCCGGTAAAAAACTGCGTACAATCGCGGAGCGCCTTTCCTCGTCCGAAGAGGAGACGCGTCGTTCAGCCGTAGTCGAACTGTCCGCTTTTCCCCTCCGGGTGAGCCGCGAGTATCTGTTCACCGCCATGGGAGACTCCAGCTGGCGTGTCCGCAAAGAGGCGGTGGAGGTAGTGCTGTGTTCCGCGTCCGCCCTGGAATCTGCGGAAGAAATTTTCAACCTGCTTCGATCCCACGAAAACGCCGGTCTGCGGAACTCCGCGGCGGAAGCTCTGGTGCGGATGGGGAAAGCGGTGCTCCCTGTTCTTGAGGCCCATGGGGATGATGCTGACGATGATGTCCGGAAATTCGTTGTTGATATCATCGGAACGATTGGAGATGCTTCGTCGTTTCCCCGCCTGATTCGTGCACTCGAGGACAACGACCCGAATGTGCGAACTTCCGCCGTGGAAAGTCTGGGGAGGATTAAAGACACGCGTGCGGTACAGCCCCTGCTGGAAGCGCTCTCCAGGCCCGATGTTTCTTTTCGCTATACGATTCTCGATGCGCTGTCCGCTATCGGTGTCCCCTTTCCCCTGGAGGCAATAACTCCTTTCCTGGCGGATGACCTTCTCAGGAAAGCCGTCTATGAATGCCTCGGGTCCGTGGGGGGATGCGATGCCGTTCCCTTATTGGTGGAGGGACTCGCGGAAGGGGGAAGGAGCGTCCGTGAGGCCGCCGCGAAAGCCCTTAGTGCGATCCGCGGGAGGATTTCAGACGCTCCTTTTTTACAGGAATGTGACTCCCTGGTCAGGAGGGGTGTCCGGCCTCCGATGGTGGACGGGCTTCATTCGATGCTGAAGAGCTTTGATACCGCACTCCAGAAGGCGGCTATCAGTATTCTCGGGATTATCGGCGACGGGAGCGCGGCCTCCGCAATCCTGAGGGCATGCCGCAATGAACAACTCCTTCCCGAATGTCTCGGCGCGCTGCGTGCCATGGGAACGGTTACCGTTCCATTTCTGGAGCAGGAGTACACGGTCGGCGATGAAGAGGCAAAGAAGAGTGTCCTTCGCCTCTGCGGCGAGATGATGTTCCGCGAATCCCCGGCACTGATGCGGAAGGGCATGCTGGATCCGTCGCCGCAGGTACGTGAGGCGGCGGCCGCCGCCGTCGGAAAAATCGGTCTGACGGATCTCGTATCGGAGGTCTCCACGCTCCTGAACGATCTCGATCAGGACGTGCGTGAGACTGCTCTCGGTACGCTTGCGCTTCTCTCGGGAACCGACACCGAGTCGGTGACCGTTGTCGCCGCGACTTTCGCGAACTCGGATGATCCCGACAAAAGGCGATATGCCTCATTTCTTTGCGGCGTGCTGCATGACGGGGAAAGGCTTGCGCTTCTCATGAAAGATGAGGATGCCCGGGTTCGGAAAGGGGCGGTTCAAGGATTGGCCGAGCTAGTCAGTGATGATGCGGTTCATCATCTGATCCTTGCTCTCACGGATGAAGATCCTGATGTCCGTATTGCGGCAGCCGACTCCCTCGGGGAGTCGGAACGGAAGGATGCCCTGGATGCCTTGGCGCTTGCCGCGCGGGATGAAGATCCGTGGGTCCGTTGCGCGGCACTGCGGAGCCTCGGCAAAGTGGGCGGCAAACAAGCGCTGCCGGAGATTGAGGCTGCCCTCGACAGTTCCGACGGTCTTCTCTCCCTGGCCGCCCTTGACGCGCTCGCCGGAATCGAGGGGGAAAAGTCGCTGAATCTGATCCGCCGGGCGGCCGAGGGAGAAGATGGTGATATGGTAAAGTCCGCCATGGAAATCCTTGCTCAACGGGAAGACCCGTGGATTCTTGATCAGGGGGAGGCGTTGCTCCGTCACCCCCATTGGGATGTGAGAAATACTGCTGTCCGTATTCTGGCTGAACGGCGGGGCGCCACTGTGGTTCCCCTCCTTCGGCGTACACTCGAAATGGAAAACGACGAACTGGTGAGAAGCCGGATTGTCGAAGTCCTGAAAAGGTTCTCATGATATTCGACGACGAGCCTCAAGTGTTCATGTCGGAGGAGGAGTTCCGCCTTATCAGGGACCTCATATACGACCACTGCGGCCTCTTTTTTGACAGCGATTCGAAGTTCCTCCTGGAGAAACGACTTGCCGGCAGGCTTTCGGCAAACCAGTTGCCCGGCTTCAGGGAATACTACCACTTCCTCAAATACAGTCGCGGCAGAGAGCAGGAGTTATCCGATATTATGGATATCCTGACCACCAACGAGACCTATTTTTTCCGCGAGGAGTTCCAACTAAAGGCGTTTTCCAATGAGATTCTCCCCGAGTTGAAATCCGAAAAGGAAAAACGCGGTGACAGGACGTTGCGTATCTGGAGTGCCGGTTGTTCAACGGGAGAAGAGCCGTATACCATCGCCATGCTGATCATCGAGGCCGCCTGTTTCCGCGGGTGGAAAGTGGAGATAGTCGGCACCGATATCAGTCATCGAGTACTGCAGCGTGCCCGAAAGGGGGTATACGGGACGTCGTCGTTCCGCACGACCGACGAAAGTCGGATCAGGCGTTTCTTCCAGGAGCAGGACGGATTGTATCGGATCAGCGACGAAGTCAGGGGGCTCGTCACCATCAGTCACCTGAATCTCCTGGATGAGAACCGGATGATACTGCTCGGCAAGATGGATCTTATCTTCTGTCGGAATGTCATTATTTATTTCGATCAGGTTGCCAAGAAAAGGGTCGTGGATTCCTTCTACCGTTCCCTTCGGGAAGGCGGATATCTTCTGCTCGGTCATGCGGAGTCTCTGCTGAACACGACAACCGCCTTTGCGTTGAAACATCTGAAGAGCGACATGGTCTACCAGAAGCCATATTCCAGCAGCGCAACGGGGGGCGCTCCGTGAAGAAAATCCGGGTTCTCGTTATCGACGATTCCGCGTTCAACCGTCGGACACTCACGCGGATGCTGGAGGTTCTGCCCGAGGTGGAGGTGGCCGGCTATGCGGTGGATGGCGAAGAAGGGATCCGCCGCATCATGGAGCTGAAGCCGGATCTTATCACCCTCGACATAGAGATGCCGAGAATGGACGGCTTTACCCTGCTCCGCATTATCATGAGCAGGATGCCCACGCCGATAATCGTGGTCAGCGCATTCGGCGGGGACGAGCGGGTTTTCAAGGCGCTGGAACTCGGCGCGGTGGATTTCATCGCAAAGCCCACCGCGGGTATCTCCGACGAACTGAACGCGATCCGGGACGATCTGCATGACAAGGTCCGGGGCGTGTTCAACCTCAACATGTCCTCCATCAGGAAGAGGGGGGAACTGCTGCACCGGGAACCGGATGGTGAAACGGTCGAGAAGGAGCCTGTGATATGCATGCCGCGAAAGCGGTCCGGCAGCCCGGTTTCCGTGGTTGCCATCGGCGCCTCGACGGGCGGTCCGCCTGCGTTGCAGAGCATTTTCGCGTCGCTTCCCGAGAACCTTCCCTTTTCCCTGTTGGTGTCGCAGCACATGCCCCACGGATTTACGCGAACTTTCGCGGAACGGCTGAACAGGACCTCCGGCTTCGAAGTGGCGGAGGCCGTCGAGGGTGAACCGGTGCTCCCGGGAAAAGCGCTGATAGCGCCGGGGGGGAAGAATATGCTCTTTCGGCATGAGGAAGGCAGCGTGAGGGTACACCTTGTCGATCCGGATCCGATGGAGAACTGTGTCCCCTCCGTGGACAAGATGTTTCGATCCTGTGCCGAGATCTTCGGCTCGCGGCTTCTGGGGGTTGTCCTGACGGGTATGGGAAATGACGGAAGCGCAGGTGTCCGGGCAATTAAGGATGCCGGGGGGCAGGTTCTGTCCGAGGCGGAAGAATCCGCGGTAATCTTCGGAATGCCGAGGGCCGCAATCGCAACAGGTAAGGTGGATGCAATCGTCCCGCTTGAAAAAGTGGCCGGTGAGATTCTGGCACGGTGCGGCTATGAGGGGCAAAGAAACTGAGAGGAGCGAAAAATGGCGACAGAAGAGGACAAGGGTGTCACCAGCAGGGCCGAAGAGTTTCTGCAGCTTTTCAAGAAGGGGGCTGAGTTTACCCAGGACCTCCTGAAGGAGAATGAGCGGCTCCGCTTCCGTCTCCTACAACTGGAAGAAAACAGCCATTCCAGGAGTGATGATGTCGTGGTCACGGAGGCGAATCGCAAGCTTGCGGATCGGGTGTCAGAACTGGAAATGGAGAAAAAGGAGATCCTGGAACGCATCGCCCAGGTTGAGCGCGAAAACCAGGACTTTGCCGAGCGGTACGTTGAAATAGAGTCGGAGAACAACAACCTGGCAAATCTCTATATAGCCAGCTATCAGCTCCACTCCACCCTCGATTTCTGCGAGGTTCTCCAGATTATCACCGAGATCATCATAAACCTCATCGGGGCGGAGGAGTTCGCCATTCTGCTCCTCGACGAAAAAACCAATGAGCTGAACGCAGTGGCCACCGAAGGTGTTACTCGTGAGGAAATACCCTCGGTGAAACTGGGGGGAGGGGTCATCGGCTCGGTCGCCAAGACCGGAGAGAACTTCTTCGTGGACGATGTCACCGAGTACCAACGCGATTTTCTGTGCCCGATGGTCTGTATTCCCCTGAAGATAAAGGAACACGTCATCGGCGTTATAGTGATCTATAAACTGCTGGTTCAAAAGAAGTCTTTCGCTCCCGTCGATTATGAGCTTTTTACCCTTCTGGCGGGGCATGCGGCCACGGCCATCTTCAGCTCCAAGCTGTATTCCGAATCGGAGCGGAAGCTTTCCACCATTCAGGGATTTATCGACCTGCTGACCAAGTAGTGAAACGCAGTGGAGGACATGAAGCCATGCCAGACAATAAAGTATTGATTATCGAGGATTCCCCTACCATGAGGCAGCTCATCTCGTTCGCCCTGAAAAGGCTTCCCGGCGTGCGCATCGTTGAAGCTACCGATGGCGTCGATGGTTTGAAGAAACTTTCATCGGAAAAATTCGATCTGATCCTGACCGATATCAACATGCCCATCATGGATGGGTTGAAGTTGGTCAGCCTGGTGCGAAGCGACGCCAATTACCGTTCCGTGCCGATTGTGGTAATTACGACGGAGGGCGCCCAGGAGGATAGGGAGCGCGCCCTCGCGCTCGGGGCAAATGACTATATCACCAAGCCAATTCAGGCCAACCGGATACTTGAACTGGCGAAGTCACTCCTGAAAACCGTCTGAACGGACCTGTTGAACGGTTTATTTTGTGTTCCGAAAAGAAATCCCGGAGGTTATGAATCGTGGAAGAAAGATATACCCCGAAAGAAGTTGAAGAGAAATGGCAGCACTACTGGGAGTCCGGAAAGGTGTTCCGGGCGATCCGGAATAAAGATAAAGAGAAATACTACCTGCTGGAGATGTTTCCCTATCCGTCCGGGCGTATTCATATGGGCCATGTGCGCAACTATTCCATCGGCGACGTGGTCGCGCGCTTCATGCGCATGAGGGGCCGTAATGTGCTCCACCCCATGGGATGGGACGCATTTGGAATGCCCGCGGAAAACGCCGCCATACAGCACAAGAGCCATCCGGCGACCTGGACGTACGAAAACATCGAATACATGCGAAACCAGTTGAAGAAGTTGGGTTTTTCATACGACTGGGATCGGGAATTGGCCACCTGCCACGTGGGGTATTATCGCTGGGAGCAGCTCATCTTCCTGGATATGTTCAAGAAGGGTCTGGCCTACAAGAAGAATTCCTTTGTCAACTGGTGTCCGAAATGCGAGACGGTCCTCGCCAACGAACAGGTGGAAGACGGCTGTTGCTGGCGTTGCGACAGCGGGGTAGAGCAGAAGGAACTGGACCAGTGGTTTTTCCGAATCACCGACTATGCCGAGGAGCTTCTCGAGTCAACATACCGAATGCCCGGATGGCCCGAGCGGGTGCTTACCATGCAGCGCAACTGGATTGGCAAGAGTTGCGGCTGCGAGATAGACTTCGCGGTGGAAGGACGTCCAACAGCTATCCGGGTCTTCACAACCCGCCAGGATACCCTGTACGGCGCGACCTTCATGTCCCTGGCGCCGGAGCACCCGCTTGCCATGGAGATAACCACCGAAGAAAGACGGAACGAGGTGGTATCGTTCATTGACAAGGTGAAGAGGACCGACAAGCAGAAGCGTACCGCGGAAGAGATGGAAAAGGAGGGCGTCTTCACCGGCGCGTACTGCATCAACCCGGTGACCGGCCGGCGCATGCCGGTGTATCTCGCCAATTTCGTCCTCCCCGAATACGGCACCGGCGCGGTCATGGCGGTACCGACGCACGACCAGCGCGACTTCGAGTTTGCCCGTAAATACTGCCTTCCGCTTCAGGTCGTGATTCAACCCGAAGGGGAGACGCTGGACCCGCAAACCATGGCCGCGGCGTATACGGAAGAAGGGGTCATGGTCAACTCGGATGATTTCAATGGTCTTGCGAGCGGTGAGGCCAAGGACAGGATCGCGGATTATCTGGAAAAACAGGGACTCGGAAAGAAAACCGTCACCTACCGCCTGCGCGATTGGGGCATTTCACGTCAGAGATACTGGGGGAATCCCATCCCAATCATCTATTGCGACCACTGCGGAGTTGTTCCCGTTCCGGAGAAGGATCTGCCGGTGCTCCTCCCCATGGATGCCGTTTTCAGCGGAGAGGGGGGGAACCCGCTGGCGAAAATCTCATCTTTTGCCGATGTTCCGTGCCCCCAGTGCGGTAAGCCGGCACGTCGGGAAACGGATACCATGGACACCTTCGTTGAATCGTCCTGGTACTTTCTCCGGTACTGCTGCCCCCGGTTCGAGGAAGGACCTCTGGACCGCGAGGAAACGGAATACTGGATGTCCGTGGACCAGTATATCGGCGGAATCGAGCACGCCGTGCTTCATCTCCTCTACGCACGCTTCTTTACCAAGGCGCTTCGGGACCTGGGGTATGTGAACATCGACGAGCCGTTCGAAAATCTTCTGACGCAGGGGATGGTGATCAAGGACGGCGCCAAGATGAGCAAATCAAAGGGAAACGTGGTTGACCCCAATGCCTTGATAGAGTCCTTCGGCGCGGATACGGCCCGACTCTTCTCGCTGTTTGCGTCTCCGCCGGAGAGGGATCTTGACTGGAGCGATCAGGGTGTCGAGGGGAGTTTCCGCTTCCTCAACAGGGTCTGGAAGATGGTATATGAGCTTGCCCCTCTTGTACGCGATGCCGGTTCGATTGATGAATCCCGCCTGTCCGGCGAGGGAGGAGCGTTGCGAAGGGTTGTGCACAAGACCATCAAAAAGGTCGGTGACGACATAGAGGAGAGATTCCACTTCAATACAGCCATTGCCGCAATCATGGAACTGGTCAACAGCATATCAGCGTTCGGCGAAAAGAAAAATCCGGCATTCGCTCCGGTCGTCAAGGAGGCGCTGGACAGCGTCGTTCTTCTCCTTGCTCCTTTCGTGCCCCATATCGCGGAAGAGCTTTGGGAAGGTCTCGGGCACGAGAAAGGTGTTGACCGAGCTTCGTGGCCGGTCCACGATCCGGCCGCCATTGTGGAAGAAGAGGTCACCGTTGTCGTGCAGGTCAATGGAAAGCTGCGCGGCAAGGTGATTGTCGGGATTGATGCGAGCGAGGAGGATGTGCGGACGGCCGCGCTTGCTGACGAGAAAGTCCGGGCACATACGGACGGCAAGTCCGTCAGGAAGATAATCTACGTGCCCGGCAAGCTGCTGAATATCGTGGTCGGCTGAACGTGACCTTCTCGGCCATGTTCGGTCCGCGATGACGATGCGGACGCGGATCGTAGTACTCGCCTCGGAAAGACCGGGGAAGGGGTTTCTTGTGCGACCAACACTACTCTGTCTTTTTTTGCTTGTTGTCTGCGCGGGGCTGTCTGGCTGCGGATACCGCACCATTGCCCGTGACACGGAGTCTCGTTTCGGAGAGGGGAAGACCGTCAGTATCCCTATCTTTGCCAACAAGACGTACAGATCGAATCTCGAAAATATCCTTCTCAACAACCTGGTTGACGAGTTTTCGAGACGTCGGGGTCTGAGGATAGTCGAGAAGGAGGCTTCTGACTATACTCTGTCGGGTGAGGTTCTCACCTATGAAAAGAACGCCGTATCCTACACGGGTAAGGATATCGTCAAGGAATATACGGCGGTCATGACCCTGAGCGCAACCTTGCGTAAGAACACTACGCAGCGTATAGTCTGGCGGGGTCAGCTGACCTGGAGCCAGGATTTCCCCGCCAGTTCGGATATCGCAATCCAGCAGAACAGCGAAGATGCGGCCGTCCAGGAAATCTGCCGCAGGCTGGCGCAGCAGTTGTACCTGAAAATGTCCGAAGACTTCTGAACGGGTACCTAATGAAACACCAGGATTTGCTGCAAGAGATAGAGCGGGGAGAGGTTCGCCCGCTCTACTACCTGTTCGGCGATGAGCCGTATTTGATGGAAAAGTGCGTTCGGAGACTACTGGAGCGGTTGGTGACTCCGGACCTGCGTGATTTCAACCTCACTGTCTTTTACGGCACCGATAACAGGGGCGAGGAGATTGCCGAGGCAGCCGCGACACTGCCCATGTTTGCTTCCTGGCGGGTCGTGCTGGTGAAAAAGGCCGATGCGCTCTCCGCTCCTTCCCTGGAAACCCTTTCCGAGTATATTCAGAACCCTTCCCCTTCCACCTGCCTGATTTTTCAGGGCGACAAGATTGACCAGAGAAAAAAATTCTTCCTTGAGATCAAGAAACGAGGAGGGCTTGTCGAATTCAAGCGCTTGTATGACAATCAACTCGCCGGCTTTATCAGGAGTGAGGCGTCGGCGCTCGGAAAGAAGATGGAAGGGGCCGCGGCCGATATGCTGGCGTACCTGGTCGGCAACAATCTTCAGGAGATGGTTTCGGAACTGGAGAAGGCGGTTCTCTATGCGGGTAAGCGGGAGGTCATTTCGGTTGACGACATCCGTTCCATCGTTTCCGATACGAGAGTCAACACCGTTTTCGAGCTAACCGACGCTCTTGGTGAGAAGAAGCTCTACAAGGCGATGCGAAGCCTTGACACGCTCCTGCGCGGAGGAGAAGCGCCGCTTCTTGTCCTGGCCATGATCACGCGCCATTATCGGCAGTTGTGGAAGGTGAGGGAGCTTCGGGAAAAGAAGATGTCGGCTCAGGAGATAGGCAAGGCTGCGGGGATTAACCCCTATTTTCTTCAGGGAATTATCCGCCAGTCGGGTAATTATACCGTCCCGGAACTTCGGGGTGTGTTCAGAAAAATCCGCGAGGTAGACACGACTCTGAAATCCGGAAGAGGAAAACCGGGTGTTTACCTTGAAAATCTTCTTTTTGAACTCTGCGGTGGTGAGAGTTCTGAATCAGGACGCCGGGCAAGCCAATAAAAAAGGGCGCCAACCGGAGCCCTTTTCTGTATCTCTCTTTTTACCCCTGAACTTTCTTACAGTACAATGGGCGCGCGAGAACTGCTTCTTTGCGTCACCTCTATCCGAGGGTGTTGACGAGCTTGCTCAGTCGGGAGATGTTTCTGGAAGCGTTTGAACGATGGATTACCCCTTTGGAAGCAGCCGCGCCGATGCACGGGATTGCCGCATCAAGGCATTCCTTGGCAAGGGTTGCATCCTTGGCCGCGACAGCCTCGCGTACCCGCTTTATGAAAGTCCGCAGCGTAGAACGGACATGCTTGTTTCTCTCGTTTCTCTTCGCATTCTGCTTGATTCTCTTCAGGGCCGACTTGTGATGAGCCAAACTGCACCTCCAGTGTATATGTTACGGTTTGAATGGGTAGTTGAAAGGTAATTCTTGTACCACTTCCAAAACGAATGTGTCAAGGGAAAAGTGCTGACCGGTCCGGGAATTTCCTGTTTCCATTGCCGGAAAATCGTCGTACCATGCCGCGAATCTCCGTTTATGGTGAAATTTCCCGCTGAAGCATCGTATGGCATGGAAGGAGGTCGTAGCATGAAGGGCAAGGACTCACGGGATACCTGTCTCGTTTATTCATCGGAAAAGGGGAGGATGTGCCCAGGATGCGGCAGGCCGGTTGCGGAATGTGTCTGCCGCAGGGGCACGGATTCATACTCCGGAGACGGCATTGTCCGGATACGCCGTGAGACGAAGGGGCGTGGAGGAAAGACCGTGACGATACTTGCCGGGCTTCCTTTGGACGCGGACGGAATAAAGGCTCTCGCAGGCGATTTGAAGCGCCGCTGTGGCACCGGGGGTACGAGCAGGGACGGCGCAATTGAAATCCAGGGTGACCACCGGGATGTGCTGAAGCAGGAGCTTGAGCGTCGTGGATTCCGTGTGAAGATGGTCGGAGGGTAGTCGTCTCGTCGAGAGTGGAATGCAATGAAATCGCCGTGAATGCGGAGAAAGATGAGGAAACATGAAATACCAGGGTGGAGAAGTCGGAAGGGTTTTTGTCGTGCGTTTCGAGGAAGGGGATGACGTCCTCGGCGGGCTGACGGAGATCGCTGCTCGCGAGGGGCTTCGGGCCGCTGCGTTTCATCTCGTTGGCGGGATGAAAAAGGGGAGGTTCGTCGCAGGACCGGAGCGCGAAGAAATGCCTCCCATACCAATATGGAGAGAAATCGACGAGAGTCACGAGATCGTCGGTTTCGGTACTATTTTCCTGCATGATGAAAAGCCGAAGATACATTTCCATGGGGCATTCGGCAAAAGGGATGTCGTCAAGATGGGATGTCTGAGGGAAGGCGCTGAAGCGTTTCTGGTGCTTGAGGCGGTTATCCTGGAAATAACCGGAACAACGGCGATACGGGAGATGGACCCGGAATCCGGGATGGTGCTCCTGAAGCTCTGATGCGGCCCGGCTCCCGTCCTGTGTCGGCCGGGAGCCGGTTAGCCTTTGCGCGAATGTATTACTTCGAATTCGACTATTTGTTGAGAAGTTTTTCTATCAACGGCTTGTTGGCGCCGGATACGAAGGTGCCGTTTACCCAGTAGACCGGGGTCGAATCCACCTTCAGTTTTTCTATAACCGTCTTCTGTTCCTGGAGTCGGCCCTTGTCGTCATACTTCTTGTCCAGGAGTTGGCGATTGTTGTCGAGTTGTCCGGAATAGGCCTCGAAGAGCGCCTTTTCCGTGTCGGCGGAAGCGAAGATATAGGTTACCTTCTTGACCGCATCGGGATGCATGTCGAGAGGGTTGAGGAAGATATAGCGAGTCACGTCGCTGCGCGTGTTCCAGAAGGCGTGCATTTTTCTGCAGTAGGGGCAGTCGGGATCGGAAACCTCAATCACGACGTTTTTTCCTGACCCTATCTTTATTGCCTTTTTCAGATCCTGCGGGTTCAGATGCTTATACATTTCCGTCCCCACCCGCTCCTGGGTCAGATTCCTGCCCTGGCTGGTTATGATGTTGCCGAGGATGAGGTATCCGGTCTTGAGATGAAAATACGCAACCTTACCATCACTCATGACCTCATACAGGCCCTCGATGTCGGTCTTTGTCATACTCGTGACTTTAATGTCGGGATACAGCCTTTGAAAAACCTCTCTGGGGCCCTGTTTTTTCGAGGCAGCCTGCGCCGCTGTTCCAGCCATGAGAAGCAGAGCCATGCTGCACACGGCAAAAAGACGTAGTTTTTTCATTAATGTCTTCCTTTCATCATACAAAGAGTGTGAATTCCAGCTGTCAAAAGCAGAGATGTAACCCTGTGGTTGTTGTGCATTCTTATCTGACGCGAAATGAGATGAACTCACCGGTGAATTCCTGCCTGTCCACGGAAACCTGATCAACCCGGGAGAGGCGCGGGCCGACGCGGCACCAGTCGATGAGGACCTGAACATCACGCTCCTCACCCTCGAAGCATCCCTGCACGTCGCCGTTTGAAAGGTTTCTTACCCAGCCCGTCACGTTGCAGCGTTCAGCCTGTTGAACGGTGAAGTAGCGGAACGAAACGCCCTGGACCAGGCCGGAGATCGTTACCATAGCACGAATTTTCATTTCGATGTCCCTCCCATCATGGAGAGGAATTCTTCTTCGCTGAGTATCTTTACCCCCAGCCCGCGCGCCTTGTCAAGCTTCGAGCCCGCTTCCGTTCCGGCGACAACGAAGTCCGTCTTGCGGGACACGGACCCGGCTGCATGCCCTCCCTCGTTTTCAACAAGCCGCTTTGCTTCCTCTCTCGTGAAACGGGCAAGGGCGCCGGTGAAGACGAAAGTCATGCCGGAAAACCTGCCTCCGACCCGCCTTTCTTCTTCGATAGGGGACACGCCCGCCGAGATCATGCGATTGATTGTCTCGATGTTTCGTGGATTGCGAAAAAAAGAGACGATGCTCTGGGCAACCTGAGGTCCGACTTCCCGGATGGAAAGAAGCTTTTCCTCGGAAGCCTTTTCCAGGTTTTCCATGGCGCCGAACGCCGATGCCAGGAGCTTTGCGGTATGCTCGCCCACATGGCGAATGCCGAGTGCATGGATGAATCGGGAGAGTTTGCGTTTTTTGCTCCTGTCAATTGCATTGAGAAGATTGTCCGCCAGTTTATCCCCCATCCGCTCGAACCGCATGAAATCTGAGCGGTTGAGGTAGTAGAGGTCGGAAATGTCCTTCACCAGTCCGAGACGCAGGAGTTGTTCGATGTACTTGTCCCCCAACCCTTCTATGTCCATGGCGTTCCGGGAGGCAAAGTGGATGATGGCTTCACGGATTTGCGCCGGGCAGGAAAGATCGGGGCAGCGGACCGCTACCTCTCCGGTGATCCGGACAGCTTCGGAGCCGCATTCCGGACAACGGACCGGCACGGGAACCTGTCGTTCATTGCCGGTCCTCTTTTCGGGGAGCGCCCTCACAATGGCGGGAATAACGTCTCCGGCCCTTTCAACCATAACGGTATCGCCGATGCGGATATCTTTTTTCTGCAGTTCATCCCAGTTGTGGAGCGTAGCCCGGGATACGACAACGCCGGAAACCTCAACCGGCCGCAGATTGGCAACGGGGGTGATGACGCCGGTTCTTCCCACCTGGGGGACAATGTCTTCGACAACCGTGCATGCCTGACGGGGCGGGAATTTGAAGGCAACGGCCCACCGGGGAGAACGGCTTTTTTCGCCCAATTCCCGCTGCAGTTGAAAGGAATCGACTTTCACCACCACGCCATCTATCTCGTAGTCGAGGGTATCGCGCATTTCCGCTATCCGACGGTAGTAGTCGAGCACTCCGCGCAGACCGGTGACCTTGGTGGAGAGAGGATTGACGGGAAGCCCCCACGCAGCGATGGTTCCGAGAAACTCGCTCTGCGACCTGAATTCATGGCCTTCAACGACTCCCGGTCCATAGCAGAAAAGGGAGAGGGGGCGCCGTGCGGTAATGCGCGAGTCCAATTGCCGAAGGGAACCCGCGGCTGCGTTCCGCGGGTTGGCAAAGGTTTGTTCGCCTTCTTCCTCCCGTTGGGCGTTCAGTCTCTGAAATGCCTTCAGGGCCAGGTAGATCTCGCCCCGCACTTCCAGGCGTTCCGGGGGAACATCAACGTCGAGACGCAGGGGGATCGTTTTCACCGTCTTCAGGTTCAGCGTCACATCCTCACCGGTAAAACCATCTCCCCTGGTGGATCCGCCGGAGAAGTTTCCTCTTTCATAGATGAGTTCGACAGCCAATCCGTCCATTTTGGGTTCGCAGGCGTACTCGATGTCCCTGTCCTGCGGGAAAGCCAGGAATCTTTTAACCCGTTCATCAAAATCGATGATTTCTTCTTCGGTCAGGGAGTTTTCCAGGGACAGCATGGGGATACGGTGGGATGCCTGGGAGAATTTTTCCAGGGGCTGCGCGCCGACCCGACGCGTGGGTGAGGAAGACGTCGCCAAGTTAGGGAATCGTTCCTCCAGTTCGCGCAGTTCGCGGAACAGGGTGTCGTATTCGGCATCGGTTACCTCAGGAGAGTCCTCTAGGTAGTAGAGGCGGTTATGGCGTTCTATTGCGGAACGTAACTCGGCGATGCGTACCTTGGCTGATGTGGTGTCCATCCGGAAAAACCTCGTGCGAAAATAGAACGCTTATATCACGAGGCGTCGGAGGAGGCAACTGTGAACAACTGGTGGCTAGTCATCCGTACGGTCCAGGACTTCACGCACTTTCCGAAGTATGTCGTTCTTCGAAAAAGGCTTGGTTATGAAGTCGACACCTTCATTGAAGATTCCTTTCTGGAGAATGACGTCGGCCGTATAGCCGCTGATAAAGACGAATTTCACGTCCCGGCGATGGGAACGGATCTCTTCGTAGATCTCCCTCCCATTCCTTTTCGGCATAACAACATCGGAGATTACGAGAGAGATGTTTCCGCTGTTTTGGTGAAACAGCGCAATAGCCTCTTCACCATCAGACGCGGTAAAGACACTGTAGCCCGCTCTTCTAAGTATTCCCTGGAGAAACTGCTTGACGATTTCCTCATCTTCGGCGACGAGAACGGTTTCCGTTCCATTCATGGAGATATATTCCTTGCTGGGGGGTTGTTTCTCAACTTCGATTCGTATCAAGGGAAGGTAAATGGTGAAGCAGGTACCTTTCCCCGGTTCGCTTTCCACGGCGATGGCGCCGTTATGCTGTCTGATTATCCCGTAACTGATGGAAAGACCGAGGCCTGTCCCCTTTCCCACCTCCTTGGTGGTGAAGAAAGGTTCGAAAATCTTCTGCCGGGTCTTCGGGTCTATACCAACACCCGTATCGACAACCGAGACATATGCGTGGGGACCCCGCGAATCAAGCTCGACAATACCCCTGGTTTTCTTTCCAGGGATGATGTGTCCCGCTGAAATATGCAGTCGCCCGCCCGTGGGCATGGCATCACGGGCATTTGCGGCCAGGTTGATAAGAACCTGTTCCAGTTGATTGCGGTCGGCTAGCACTGTAAGGTGCCTGGAGCAGAGTTCCGTGGTCAGTTCGACATCTTCTCCGATTATTCTGGAAATAAGATTGTTCATGCCGGTAATGACTTCATTTATCTGAACCGGCTTCGGGTTGAGGATCTGCTTGCGGCTGACGGCCAGAAGGTTGTGGGTAAGTTCCCGCGCGCGTTCGGCGGCATGCAGGATTTGATCGACATTTGACAGCAGGATTTCATCGGCGGTGATGCTTTCCCTGATTGTTTCACCGTATCCGGCGATTGCGGTCAGCATGTTGTTGAAATCATGGGCTATCCCACCTGCGAGGAGGCCGATTGATTCCATCTTCTGTGCCTGAAGCAGTTGCTGTTGCATTTTCTTGTGCTCGGTCATGTCGTGGATGGTGCCCATGTATCCGGTAATGATATCATCTCCGTCCCGGATGACGGACGCGGAAAGGAGCACGGTAAGCAACTCTCCGTCAGCGCGCTTCATTTCCACTTCCATATTTCTTACATGGCCGTTGGTGAAAAGGTTTCTGAGGAAACGCTCCCGGTCATCCGCTTTGCAATATACGTCCCGGGCGATATCAAGACCTCGGATTTCTTCGGCGGAATAGCCGAATGTAACTTCGGAGGAGGCATTGATGTCCAGGAGACGGGCGTCCGCATCAAACAGAAAGATAACATCCCTGGATTCCTCGAATATCTTCCGGTACTTTCTCTCCGATTCCCGGAGAGCATCTTCCATCCGTTTGTGGCAGGTGATATCGGTGTGCGAACCGGCGATGCGATATGCCTCTCCGTTGGAATGCCGCAGGCAGGCTCCTCTGCTGCGAATCCAGCGGTACGTCCCGTTTTTTGCCTTCAGGCGGCACTCCACCTCGTAACTGGGCTGGTATCCTTCCAGATAGTCGTTAAGGGACTTCATCACCGTTGCATAGTCATCCCGGTGAATCCTCGACTTCCATTCATCAACAGTATTGGTTATCTCGTGGTCACTGAAGCCGAGCATGCTCTTCCACCTGGGAGAAAAATAGACTTTTCCCGTTTCCAGATCCCGATCCCAGATGCCGTCATTGGCTCCGGCCACGGCGAGGGCATAGCGCTCTTCGCTCCTCCGCAGGGCCTCCTCGGTCTTTCTCCTTTCCACCACCTCATCCATCAGGCTCGAAACGGTCTGCTGCAGTTGCCGCGTCTGCTCGGATACACGTCTTTCCAGGTCTTCCTGAAGCGCACGAAGCTCATTTTCCATCCGCTTTCTTTCCGTGATGTCAAGTCCCAGTTCCAGCACAAGCAGTGTCCCGTTGGAATCAACGAAAGGGTAGTCGAGCACCTCGTAGGAAAGACCGTCGATGGGACAATCCCACTCCCATCGTTGCGGTCCCTTTGTAGTAAATACTTTGAATGTCCGACAGGTGGGGCACGGTTCGTTCCTCCCTCGAAAAAGCTGGTGACAGGTCGTGTTCTTGGGGCTTCCGAAGTGTTGTCTGAAATAACGGTTGGCGAATCGTATGGTATGATCAGGCGCCTGTAGGTAAACAAACGCAGGAAGCCTGTTGAGAAGCGAAAAAAGCAATGATTGCTGTTTTTTCAGGGTCTTTCTCGTCTGGATGCATGTCCGTTCCGCCGCTTCCAGTTCACGAACCCGCTTGCGGAGCATGAGATTTTCATTCCTCAGCGTATCAAATTCGTCTTCTGTCGCCTGCATTGCCTTGAGTCCCTTGTCATGTTTATTATTGTGTTCAACCGCCGGCCGGGCAGGAGTCCCTGCTCTGAATGTTGTGAATGGTAAGGGAGGACGGTAAGCAGATGTCGAGGGAGCGATGCGCAGCCATTTTGCCCGAAGTCATTGAACCCATATTCGGCAGTTGGAGTCATCCTTCGTTCACTCCGGATGCCCTTCTTCTGCTGCTCCAGGCTCATTTCGCGACAGCCGCTGAACTCACCCTGCGGGTTCGGACACCATCGGTTGTTTACGCTCCATTTCGCCAAGAGCAGCAACGAATCAGGCCTAAGTCGTTCTCTTAGGATGGATCCAACTGCCGTTTTCAGATTGAATAACCACAATCCATACACAATACCCGACATCCGCGAAAAGGCAACACACCACAACGAGTTTGAAAGAAAAAAGTTTTTTCCTGATGAGTAAAGTGTGCTAGAAAAGGGTATTCTCAGCTAAAGGAGCGACAAATGACCGAAGAAAAGAATCCGCGAGTCCTGATGGAAACTTCAATGGGAAATGTGACAATCGAGCTTTTCAAGGACAAGGCCCCGATTAGTGTCCGGAATTTCCTTTCGTACGTGAAGGAGGGTTTTTATGATGGGCTCGTTTTTCATCGGGTAATCAAGGAGTTCATGATTCAGGGGGGCGGCATGGACGCCTCGATGCAACCGAAAAAAACGAAATTCGCCATAAAAAATGAGGCAGCAAACGGACTTTCCAATAGCCGGGGAACCGTGGCAATGGCCAGGACCGCGGTTGTTGACAGCGCCACTTCGCAGTTTTTCATCAACGTGGTGGACAATGCCTTTCTCGACTATCGGGGCAAAACTCCGGAACTCTTCGGGTATGCCGTATTCGGGCAGGTCGTTGAGGGAATGGAAACGGTGGATGCGATTCGTCAGGTGAAAACCGGTTCCCGTATGGGGCACTCCGACGTTCCGGTTGAGCCGGTGGTAATCAACACCCTTCGAATCATTGAATAGATCCTGGAACCGTGATGTCTGAACGCCGAAGCGAGCGGAATGCCGGGGGGTGAACGTCGCCGCTGCTTTTTATCTCCGGCTACGCCGGGTGATCTTCGTCGGGCCGGTTCAAGCCACGCGAATGCAAGATACCGGGGTGTTCCCTGAAGGCGAAGGCGTGAAGGCGTTACGGATCCGGGGAGATGTCAGGGGCATAGAGCTATCCCCTTGATTCGGTTCTCGTGACATTCAAAAAGGCCGCCTGAGATTACAGGCGGCCTTTCTTCGACTTCTAGGGTAGTTATCCCTTGGCCGACCAGAGTCCGTGGAGATTGCAGTACTCCCTGGCGGTGACCTGTTGGGCGGTCACAGCGAAGACGGCCTCGGGGGCTTGCCCCGGCTTGAGAAACTGCCGGTATGCCTTGCCGTCGGCAATGATCTCGACCCACTCGATGTAGTGTTTTTCTTCCATGGGGTGGGCAACGCTTCCGACTTTTACCGTGATGGAATCGGCGCCCCTTTCAATAACAGGCACATGCTTTTCCTTTGCGGCGTCGACCGTGTTTTCCGTCATACATTTCATCGGTTCGCCGCAACATACCAGTTCCCCGCCGCCTGCATGGAGCACCTCAACAATGTTTCCACAAAGTTCGCATTTGTAGACTTCCAGAACGTTTGCCATATTGCCTCCATTGAAAACAGATTTGGTCAGCTTTCCAACGGGTACAAATGTACCTCATGAAATGCCTCAGTGCAACCTTTCGTGGATGAAATATTCCATTCCATACTATCTCTATTACGGAAAAGCGTTTGCGCTCAGGGATATTTTTTGTTATTCGTTATGTTTGCAAATATATTACGCAATAGCTCTCTCATTCTGCCTCGAAAGGATATTCAGGGCATGGCAATGACGGTGACATGTGATGTGAGAGCTGAGGAAAGGTGAATCGATGCATAAGGATGAAGATCGGATGGAGTTTTCCGGCAGGGTCTGGATTGATAAGGCGGAGAGGGCATTCCTGGGAAATGACAGGATTGAGCTGTTGGAGAAAATCAGGGAATTGGGATCGATAACCGGTGCTGCAAAGGCTGTCGGCATCAGTTACAAGACGGCGTGGGCGATTGTTGATACGATGAACAACCTGGCGGATAAACCGCTTGTGGTTCGGATGACGGGCGGCAAGGGGGGCGGGGGTACCCATCTTACACCCGAGGGGCTTCGGGTAGTGGACTCATTCAGGATCGTCCAGGAAGAACATGAGGCCTTTCTGCGCAACCTAGCCAGAAAAGTGGAGGACGTGGACGCTTTCTACAAATTCCTGCGTCGCATGTCTCTCAAGGTGAGCGCTCGAAACATATTCAAGGGGACGGTGACGCGCATCATGAAAGGGGCGGTCAACTCGGAAGTTGAGTTGGTCCTTCCCAGCGGCGATTCGCTTATTTCGGTCGTGACCAACGAGAGTGTCGAAAACCTAGATCTGTATGAGAATAAGGACGCCTATGCCATTATCAAGGCATCATCGGTGATATTGGGGCGTGACTTGCATTCCTGCAGGCTGAGCGCCGGCAATATACTGTGCGGGTCGGTCTCCAAAATTGTACCCGGCGCGGTTAATACCGAGGTAACGGTTCGCCTGTCGGGAGAAAATACCATCAGCGCGATTATTACCAATGAAGGCGCTTGTTTGCTTGGTTTTACCGAAGGAGATCACGCCTGCGCCGTCTTCCAGGCATCCAGCGTCATTCTCGGGGTGGAGTGAAGGGCAATGCCGAGAGTTCGCTTATCCGTGCGGGAAGCCGGTGTTTTGCTACCGACTGTGAAAGAAACTCAACACAGCCGCGAGTGCAAAGGATACGAAGAGAAAAACCAGGGCAGCCGGCAGGTTAAAAATCATATGGACGGCTTTTGCCAGGCCGATCCAGTTTTTGGGGCTGAAATACGAGGCGGGTGGAAGTCCAAGGTACATGAGAAACGTGCCGAATGATATGGGAATCCATGCTCCTTGGCGGGCCCACAGGAATACCTGATACCCGAAAATTCCCACTGCAGTCACCAGAGGGGTAAATACTGCGATTCCCTCAGCTAATCCGGACAGGCGTGTTATGCAGCGGGAAAAGGGAGATGAAATTCTGTCAGGTTTCTTTTCGTCGGAACCGGTCATTTCCATAGGCACACCTCTTTGCGGGCCGATGATGGCGTACTGATCTGTTGAATGGTAGTATGCAAAAATAAAGTTTTCCAATCGTTGCGAACCGCCGTACGCGCAAGATATCTGTCCGGATTTACCGCAATCGGATTGCCGAACAAGCTCAGCAGGGGAATGTCGCTCTTTGAATCGGCATAACAATAGGAATCTTTCAAAGAAATACCCAGTTGAGCCGTAAGGTCCATCGCCAGTCTACGTTTTGATTCCCCGTGGTAGTGTTTTCCATCGATTTCTCCCGTCAGGAATCCGCCCGAAGTCCTCAGTTTCGTCGAAAAGATACGCTCAAAGGGAAGCCCGAGATTTCGAACGAGCGGTTCGACCAGTATTTCCAGAGAACCTGTTACCAGTATTGTGATGTGCCCCTGGTCCGTATGTTCGAGAAGCAGGCGGACGCCTTCAGGGTGAAGCAGTTCTTTGCCGCGGCTTGTGACGAAATCTCCGGCCAATGTCTCTATTTCAGAAGAAGATATCCCCTTGAGGTACATCTTGTTTTTTTTGAGAGAGACTGAGGTGTCGTTCCAGCAGGTGCGCAGAAAGAATCCCGCGGTGTGGACTATCTGAGGAAACCCGATAATCCTCTTCTTCATGAGAAAGACAATGAATGAGCTTTCAAGGGACCGAACCCGGGTAAGCGTTCCATCCAGGTCAAAGAGAGCGGTGACATTTCTCTTCATGGCGTTCGACCGGGAAACAGAAACGATCGACTCTCGGCAAGTACGGGAATGCCTCGCAGAAGACAGAGAAACAGTGAGAAATAGATGGTCGTGTAGCCGATTCCAATAATGAGCTGTCGAGGCCCGTCCGCGAAAACTGACCGGACTCCATCGAATTCCACCGCCTCCAGCAGTATGAGGAAAAGGAAGGAGAAGACCTTCGCGACGCCATACAAACCGCGACTGAAACGGGAGCTGACAAGAAAAGCCCCAAGCTTCGATTTGTGAAGAGTTTTCCCGCCGAATGCCGTCATTCCCCGGGCAAGAGCAACACTCCTGATTCCGTCGACGAGAAATCCCCTTCCGGCGACAATCATGGGGAACCAGTATGGTATCACCCCTTTTACCGCAAAGAATATCCAGAAACAGTTCTCAACTATCCTGTCGACAACGATGTCCAGGACGCTTCCCAACTGCGATTCCTGGTGAAGCCTGCGCGCTACCATTCCGTCGACGCCGTCCAGCGCGATCAGGATGATTGTCAGGATAAATGCAGCAATGTGCCCGTTCACGGTCTCGCGTGAAAGAAAAACGAAGATGACGGCGAGCAGAACGATGCGGAAGATGGTTATCAGATTCGCGGCCAAATCGGGAACCTCCGGAAACGAACAGGAAATTTCGGTTGAGACACCGTGGCGGGATCTATTTTTTCAGATTCCAGTAGGTGAACCAGCGCATGTAGAGAACGACCTTCTGCTCATTGTCGCCCGAGCGGTAGAACTGGTCGTAGATATATTCGCATCCGAATTTGATGTTGTCTCCTTTTGGAGAAATGTACGTGATCCCCACCCCGGCGCCCGGGCCGATGGAGTTGTTCCAGTCCAGGGCCTGCGAGTCCCACTTGTAGCGGACGGTCGCATAGGTGTTCAGGTAGAAATTCCCCCACCGTTTCCAGTCTATTCCCTGCTCGACCCAGCCCTGCAGAAACAGGTTGTCGCGGTTGCCGTTCCTGTTGACGGGAAACTCCTGACGCAACTCTCCCCATGAGGAACCGGGGAATCCTTCGATTGCCCGAGCAGAGGGGGGACAAAATAACGGCGCCGCCAGCAATACCAAGCAGATTGAGAGAAGGGTGCACTTTTTCATGGAATCCTCCTGCTGTAAATTGAGACTGACTTTTCTCCCCATGAGAGCTTGAGAGTGAAGGTTTTCGCGAGGGAGTACCCGCTTTCCCGGATATAGGAGAGGGCCTTCAGTCGATACGGTTTCTTTGTATAGTAGTCATCCAGGATAATATAGTCGGGAATGGTCTGTGCTGAAGCCCGAGAAGAGTGATATGCGGCCATAGAACTGAACTGCGCATGGGGAAATATCTTTCCCAGAGTATAGGAGTACACGGCATCTCCATAGTCGGAGTCCAGCAGAACCGTCATGCCGTCTTTGCCGTGGTGCTGAAAGTACTCGACAACAGGGGCCAGGTCGGGGTACTGACCATGGAGCCATCTCATCTGGTTGAAGCCGAAGGCCCAAAGCACGAGAAAGAGTACCATGATAAAAAAAGGTTTCACCCATTTCATCGAAGCGTTGAAAGAGAAGATGTTTCCCAGGTGGTCGATTCCTATCGCGGCCGCGGGGGCGAGAAAAACGAGTGAGAAAATCACATTCTTGTTGATGGATTGCTCCGCGCCGGTCAGAAGGTGAAAGAGGATGACGGGTGTTGAAAGAACCGTGAATACGACGGCGGTCTTTCCGTATGAAGCATGAAACATTCCAAAGACCGCAAGCAAATAGGGCATTGCGACCCAGCGAAATGCCCAGCTGGCAAGTTGCGTTCCCGATACCTGACTTTCGGTGTATACGGAAAGCATGCTTCCTCGAAGTGTATCAAGGACAGGATATAAGGCAAACATGATATACAGTGAAACCAGGAAAAGAAATGGAATGACGAATGCGATGAGCCCCCGTAGCCTGTTTCTGCCGAGAAGAACAAAAGCAAGAAGAAATGGCGCGTATACCGCCACTACGTATTTGGTTATGGACGCGAAGAAGAGGGCCACCGCGGCTGAAAATAGCCAGTTGTCACTGTATTTGACCGCGTTCCGTGCCTTCAGGATGCATACTATTGACAGCCCGAGAAAAAACGCCGCAACAATATCGTAGGTCGCGAGCGTGGAGAGATAAAGGGTCGGTCCGGAAAAGAGAAAAATCATTGCCGCGAACAGAGCCTGTGTTCGTGGAATCAAGGTCGAGGAAGCCGCAAAGATGATGATTGTCAGTGACAGGCTGAAAAGAATGCCTATCGCCCGCGAGCCAGCTATGCCGGCCACTCGGTCGCCCAAGGCCGCGAGAATTGGCTGCACAGCCACGGAGCCTGTATTCTGGGCGCAGCCGGGGCAGGCCTCTTTTGCCAGAATCTGATGCCCCATCTGGATATTCAGGGCTTCGTCATGGTACGGAGAATTGAAGTAGATATTCACTCCCGTGATGAGAAGCCCGTACAAGAGCAGCAGAAACAGGCTGCTGTTTTTGATAATCAACTCTTTATTCAAAGACGAAACCTCCGATTTCATCTGCTACGGACAGTAGTCGGGAAACATGCTCGCGTGAACTCTCGTCGAGCTTCAGGCCGACAACATGCTCCGGAAATTCACGACTGATATTTTCCAGTGTTCGAACAATCGTCCCCCGCAGTGGTAGGATGTCCTTGCCGAGGGCAACGAGGATTGATAGTACGGAGCCCCGGGATATTTCCCTGTTCATGGCAACCAGGGCGCCTGTTTCCGAGATATCCTTGATTACTCCGAAAAGTGCATTCTTCTCATCGGAGACAATTTTACAGGGGAGATAGGCAAGCGCACGATATGCCCTTTCTTCGAAGTGGCGTTTGGTGTGGAATCTCCGTTCCAGGTATGTTCGATACCTCGTTGTGTAGTAACGCAATGATTTGATGATGGCGGCTTCATGCATATAGCGGCTCAGAAAATCTCTTGTTGGCTGAGGGGTATCGATAAACTGGATACCCAGATGGGAAACGACGTATCCATGAGCCATTGCACTCTGCGTCCGGACTACGGTGCCTCTTGCAAGAACTTTTTCTCTGCCGATGATGAGTACGATATCCAATAGTTTTCCGATGGAGACCTCGCCGATGATAATAAGTGCGAGACCCGCTTCGGTAAGGTTGTCCGCGACTCCGAGGATACGGTTCTGAGGCGCATCGGCCGTTTGTGAGTTGGTGCTGACGAGACATGGCAGGGCATCGGGTATCCGGAAGCGGCTGCGCCGCTGGAACAGTTTCTTGTAATCGTACTGGATAATTGCCGCTGCAAGACCGCTGTTGTACAGTGCCCAGAAACAGTTTACGGCTATCACGAAATCGTCGGATCTGTGACCGATGAGGAGTTGAATGACGCCGTAGAGAATTGCTCCGAAGCTTGCCATAAGAACGGCGAACTGTGGGATGATAAGGCTGTAGGGAATGATTCTCCCTTCTCCTTTCGGTGTAACCTTGAACTCACTTCGACGTTTGGGAAAGAAGAACAGCCATACGGATTTCAGATATGTAAAGTATTTTCCCATGCTGAACTGTTCGAGCATGATCTGCCCGCCATATCCGCGCGCCATCTCGTTAAAGCTGAATGTGGAGATAAGGAAGTAGGGGATGAAGTGGACAAGATACGTGATATCGAGAGCCTTCATTGGAAGGACGCCGGTGAACAGTGCGATGGGCGGGGTTGCGTAGAAGATGATTTTCTGAAAACCTTCCAGGGGGTAGATCATGGACGAAAGGTAGCTTATCCGTTGTGAAAGAGTAAGACCTCTGAGGAAAAGAGGATTTGCTTTCCAGAAGATCTGCCAGTTGCCCACTCCCCAACGCTGCCGCTGCACATGGAAGGGGAGGATTGTTTCGGCGGCGATCCCATAGGCGAGATTCTCGTTGTGATAGACAGACGACCAACCCTTTGCATGGATGCGGAGAGATGTCAGCATGTCTTCGGTTATCGTGCCGGTCGCGAAACCGCCGCATTCGTCCAGGGTCTTGCGACGCAGCAGCGCGCAGCTGCCGACAAAATAGGCTGAATTCCAGTGATCTTTTCCAGGTTGAATCAGCGAGAAAAACAGGTACTGCTCACCCCATATATATTTATTCTTTTTGTCCGTGCGGTGCTGGAACGAATCGATATTGTAAAATTCCTGGGGTGTCTGGACAAAACCGACTTTTTCATCCTGGAAATATCCGATTGTCCGGTCAATGAACGAAGGGATGGGTACATGGTCCGCATCAAATACGGCAATAAATTCAGCGGTGGAGTTTTGCAGTCCGAAGTTGAGGTTGCCTGCTTTAGCTCCTTCACTGGATTGGCGCGCGAGATACAAGCATCCCAGTTCCTCGCATAAGGCTTTGACCTCAGGACGATCTCCGTCATCGAGAACGAGAGTGCGATGTGGATACGTGATATCCTTGCTGGCGAGAATCGTTTTTCTGAGGATTTCCGGAGGCTCGTTCTTGGTGGGAAGGAACACGTCAACAGTTTTGCCCGCCAGAGGCGGCGGAGCTACTCTGACTCTCGGTTTCCATACCATGAAATAAAACAGAAACGTCGTCAGTGCTCCAAATGCTTCCGCACCGAATAGTGCCCACGAAAACAATAAGGCATTGGGGTTGAGCGTTTCGGTAACCCTCCAGTACAGATAATAGAGAGTTATGATAATTCCGATAATCGCGACAACCCTTCGGAAAGTTTCGACTCTTCTTGGTGGATTTATTTCGGGATTCATGAGAACCTCGCTCTGTGACAGTTTTTCAAAAATAGAGATTTTCAGGTATCAGGTGCATACCTTTGAGAAAATAATAACATAGTGATAGATAAAGAGGGAATAGGGTATTTTAAACATAAAACATATAGCATGGTAATATTTCTGGCAGAAAAGGAACGCTTATTGATGTAATATCAAGTAATTAAGAATACATTTTATTTAAATTACAACAAGTTAAATTAAAATTAAAATTCGTGGATGACTGCTCTATGCACCATTGCGCAGTGTACAGGGGCATCTCTCGCATTGTCCGAAAGACGGGTTGACATCCTTTCCCTTCGTGGTTAGTTTCTTACCACTACATGGAATCAAAGGAGCACTGGACATGACTGAACCTAATGATAAGAGCGATGCGCCCCGGGAGCCGGAACTGACCGATGACGGCACTCAGGCAAGTGAAGGCGGCCTGGTGGTTGCCTCTGAAATACTTCCGAAGTTTCTGCCTATCATTCCTCTCAAGATGCGGCCGACCTTTCCCGGCATTCTCATTCCTCTGGTGGTGAAAGGCGCCGACAAAATCGCCGCCATTCAGAAGGTTATGGGGCAGGGTGATAGAACAATCGGTCTCGTGCTGGTCAAAGAATCGGAGGGAGAGGAAACCCCCGATAATCTTCACCGTATCGGTGTTGCTTCCAAAATCCTACAGGTTGTACATGCTGATGATGAAAGCGCACACCTCATGCTCAACAATCTGGAGCGCTTCATTATCGACGATGTGGTCGCCACGGAAGAAGGCATGGTTGCCCGGGTGACCTACCATCACAGCGCGGAGCTCTCCGTCAATCCAGAGTTGCAGGCCTACTCTTTGGCGGTAATCTCCACGCTCAAGGAACTGATCCAGCTCAACCCTCTCTTTTCCGAGGCGACGAAGCTCTTCCTGAATCGATCCAGCATGGATGATCCGGGGCGACTGGCGGATTTCGCGGCCAATTTGACGAGCACCGAGGGTCAGGAGCTTCAGCAGGTCCTGGAGACCTTTGATGTGCGTCATCGCATCGACCGGGTGTTGGTGCTCCTGAAGAAAGAGCTGGAGGTGTACCGTCTCCAGAGCAAGATAACCAAGCAGATAGAGGACAAGATATCCGCCAGGCAGAGGGAGTTCTTTCTCCGGGAACAGTTGAAGATGATAAAGAAGGAACTGGGGTTGGAGAAGGAGGGAAAGACCACGGAGATAGAGAAGTTCGAGGAGCGCCTCCAAGGACTTGTTCTCAATGAAGAGGCGAATAAAGCGGTGGAAGAAGAGATGGAGAAACTTCAGCTCATCGAGCCCACCTCGCCCGAATACAACGTGAGCCGCAATTACCTTGACTGGCTTACGGTCCTTCCCTGGGGAAAGTACAGCGAAGACTCCTACAACATCGACAAGGCGCGTAAGATTCTGGACCGGGATCACTACGGCCTGAAGGACGTGAAGGAACGAATCCTTGAGTTCATCGCCGTGGGGAAGATGAAGGGGAATATCTCAGGCTCCATCCTTTGCCTGGTGGGACCTCCCGGGGTTGGAAAGACCTCGGTCGGGAAAAGCATCGCCGATGCCCTGGGAAGAAAGTTTTACCGGTTCTCCCTCGGCGGGATGCGGGACGAGGCAGAGATAAAGGGGCACCGCAGGACATACATCGGCGCCATGCCGGGCAAATTCATCCAGGCAATGAAACGGGTCGGAACGGCAAACCCGGTGGTGATGCTGGACGAGATCGACAAGGTCGGCGTCTCCTTCCAAGGAGACCCGGCATCGGCCCTGCTGGAGGTCCTTGACCCTGAACAGAACTCTTCGTTCCGCGATCACTACCTTGATGTCCCTTTCGACCTGTCAAACGTCCTGTTCGTGGCCACGGCCAACCAACTCGACACCATCCCCCCGGCGCTTCTGGACAGGATGGAGGTCATTCGGCTCGCCGGGTATATCCTGGAGGAGAAACTGGAGATAGCGCGCCGTTACCTGATCCCCAAGGCGCTGGAGAACCACGGCATGCAGAAGGGACAGGTATCTATCGACAAGGATGCCCTAGTCAGCATCATCGACGGCTATGCCCGGGAGGCCGGGGTGCGAAGCCTTGAGAATCGTATCAAGAAGATCATGCGCCGCTCGGCCATGGAGTTTGCCAGGGGCAAGGCGGAGTCCATCGCGCTCGGCGTCGATGACGTGAAGGAGTATTTGGGGAACCCGGTATTCAATCCCGACGAGGTGTTCGAGGATGTACCGGGCGTGGTTACCGGCCTTGCGTGGACCAGCATGGGAGGCGCCACCCTTCAGATAGAGGCCTCCGCCATGGTGAGCAAGACCAAGGGTTTCAAGCAGACAGGACAGTTGGGGAACGTGATGGTGGAGAGTTCCGAGATCGCATATTCCTATGTCATGGCCCACCTGGAAAAGTACGGCGCAGCGGCCGATTTCTTCGACAGCCGGTTCATCCATCTCCATGTCCCGGCCGGCGCCACCCCCAAGGACGGCCCTTCCGCCGGGATCACCATGACGACCGCGCTCATCTCCATGATAACCGGAAAGCCGGTCAGGAAAAAACTCGCCATGACCGGGGAGTTGACCCTTACGGGCCGCGTCCTTCCCATCGGAGGGGTGAAGGAAAAGACCATCGCCGCCCGTCGTTCCGGGATCAAGACCCTCATCTTTCCGGAGGGAAACCGGAAGGATTTCGAGGAGCTTCCCGCCTACCTGAAAAAGGGGTTGAAGGCCCATTTCGTAGGCGAATACGACGAGGTCCTTCCCATCGCATTCGGAAAGAAATGACCATGGTGGGGGGGGGAGGGGCAGCCCTTCCCCCCGCTTTCCGCGTCATACCATTCCACTCCCTTTTCTGTTGAGCAAATCCCCCCGGTGTGCTACCGTTCCATGTTATTTCCATTTCATTCATTCGGATCAGGAGAATCGTTTCATGTTAGGTGCTGTGTCATCAGTGATAAAGAAAATAGTCGGAAGCAAGAACGAGCGCGAGTTGAAACGCATTCAACCCGTCGTGGAAAGGATAAACTCTCTGGAGCCGGAAATGGCAAGGCTTTCCGACGACCAGATGCGGGAAAAGACCGTTGAGTTCAGAGAGAGGGTGGCAAAGGGCGAAAGCCTCGACTCCATTCTCCCTGAGGCCTTCGCCCTTGTCCGCGAAGCGGGGAAAAGGGTGCTCGGGATGCGGCACTTCGATGTCCAGCTCATCGGCGGGATGGTCCTTCACCAGGGAAAGATTGCCGAAATGAAGACCGGCGAAGGGAAAACCCTCGTCGCCACGCTCCCCTGCTACCTGAACGCCTTGACCGGCCGCGGCGTGCACGTGGTCACGGTGAACGACTATTTGGCAAAGCGTGACTCCGAGTGGATGGGCCGCGTCTACCGCTTCCTCGGCATGACGGTGGGCGTCATCGTCCACGGCCTTGACGATGACGAGCGCAGGGATGCCTATAATTCCGACATAACCTATGGGACCAACAACGAATTCGGCTTCGACTATCTCAGGGACAACATGAAGTTCAGCCTGGCCGACTATGTCCAGCGCGAATACCACTACGCCATCGTTGACGAAGTGGACTCCATCCTGGTCGACGAGGCCCGTACCCCGCTCATCATCTCCGGCCCTACCGAGGAAAGTACTGACAAATACTATATAATTGACCGGATTATTCCCTCTCTGGTGAAGGGCGAGGTGATCGAGGAAGAGGCCAATACCCTTTCCGGGAAGCGCAAGCGATACACGGGTGATTACACCATTGATGAGAAGGCGAAATCGGCGACCCTCACGGAAGAAGGGGTGATGAAGGTGGAAAAGATGCTGCGGCTCGACAACCTCTACGACCCGCGCAACATCGAGACCCTTCATCATGTGCAGCAGGCCCTGCGCGCCCACGCCATGTACAAGCTCGACGTTGACTATGTGGTAAAGGACGGCGAAGTCCTCATCGTCGATGAATTTACCGGACGACTCATGCCAGGCCGGCGCTGGTCCGACGGTCTCCATCAGGCCATCGAGGCCAAGGAAGGGGTTGCAATCGAGAACGAGAACCAGACCCTGGCGACCATTACCTTCCAGAACTATTTCCGCATGTACGGGAAGCTTGCCGGCATGACCGGTACCGCCGACACCGAGGCAGCCGAGTTTCACAAGATCTACAAGCTGGATGTGGTTGTTATCCCGACCAACCGGCAGTTGCTCCGTCCCGACTTCCCGGACGTGGTGTACAAGACCGAGCGGGAAAAGTTCAAGGCGGTGGTGGGAGAGGTGAAGGAACTGCATCAGAAGGGGCAGCCCGTGCTGGTGGGCACCATCTCCATCGAGAAGTCGGAAACCCTCTCGACCCTCATGCAGCGCGAGGGTATTCCCCATAATGTTCTGAACGCCAAGCACCACGAGAAGGAGGCGGAGATCGTCGCTCAGGCGGGGCGAAAGGGGATGGTCACCATCGCCACAAACATGGCGGGCCGCGGTACCGACATCCTGCTGGGGGGGAATCCGGAGGGGCTTGCCAAGCAGTGGAGGAAGGGAAATCCCGAGGTGTCGGACGAGGAATACGCGAAAGTGCTGGAAGAGTGCCGGAAGAAGTGCGCTGCCGAACATGACGAGGTGGTCGCACTGGGCGGGCTCCACATTCTCGGTACGGAACGGCACGAGTCGCGACGCATTGACAACCAGTTGCGCGGCCGTTCAGGACGACAGGGCGATCCCGGTTCATCGCGCTTCTACCTCTCTCTGGAAGACGATCTCTTGAGAATCTTCGGCGCTGAACGGGTGTCCAAGATAATGGACATGCTGAAGATAGACGAAGGGGAGGCAATTACACACGGCCTGATTTCGCGGGCCATCGAGAACGCGCAAAAGAAGGTGGAGGCCCACAACTTCGAGATCCGCAAGCACCTCATCGAATACGATGATGTCATGAACAAGCAGAGGGAGGTCATTTACTCCCAGCGCCGCGAAATCCTGTCGGGAACGGATCTGCGGGACAGTTTCCTCGAGATGATGGACGAGACGGTGGAAGACATCGTGGAAGGCTATGCAATCGAGAAGGTGTCTGCGACGGAGTGGGACTGGCAGGGTATCTCCCAGGGAGTGCACCAGTACTTCGGCTTCCAGTTCGACATTCCCTCCGAAACCATGGACAGGCTGACCCCGACGATCTTCCGCGAGCTTCTCAAGGAAAAGGTGCGCGAGGTATTTCATGCCCGCGTCGAGTCATTCGGCGAAGAGCTGATGGACCACATGATCAAGGTGATCATGCTGCAGACGATTGATACGCAATGGAAAGACCACCTGCTCTCCATCGATCACCTGAAAGAAGGGATCGGTCTGCGCGGTTACGGCCAGAAAGACCCGAAGCAGGAATACAAGAAGGAAGCCTACCAGCTGTTCATCGACATGATAACCCGCATCCGTCAGGAACTGGTGGAGAAGATCTTCTGGGTGCAGATTGCCCGGGAGGAGGATGTGGAGCAGATGGAGCAGAAGCAGCGAAGGCAGCGCCTGGTTTTCAACCTTGCCGGTGAGGACGCTCCTCAGCAGCCGGTCAGGAGCGACAAGGTCGGCCGCAATGATCCCTGCCCGTGCGGCAGTGGCAAGAAATACAAGAAGTGCTGCGGAAGGTAAGCGTCGAACGTCGAACGTAGAGAGACGTATATTCATTCTCCAGGAGGAGAAGATGAAAGTGCGAGGTTTCACTTTTTCCGCTGTTGAGGCGGCCATCAAGAAACCGGGCAGGCTCGATCTGGCGATGATCTTTTCCGAAATTCCGGCCGATGTGGCCGCGGTTTTCACCACCAACAGGGTGAAGGCGGCGCCGGTCCTCCTTTCCATGGAACGTGTCGAAAAGGGAAAAACTCGGGCGATTGTGGTCAACAGCGGCAACGCCAACGCCTGCACCGGCGGCCAGGGTATGACGGATGCGCGGGAAACGGCGCGGCTCGCAGCTTCTGTAGCCGGTATTCCCGAGGACTCCGTTCTTGTAGCCTCCACCGGCGTGATCGGTAAACCGCTTCCTATGGAGAGGATTCGCATCGCGATTCCCGGGCTTGTGGATGGTCTGCCTGATGGGAGCCTGGACGACATAGCGCGCGCCATTATGACCACCGACACCTTTCCCAAAATAGAAACCGTTCAGGGAGAGTCCGGAGGCTCTTGTTACACCATCGCCGGGGTCGCGAAGGGGGCGGGGATGATTATGCCCAACATGGCAACCATGCTTTCATTCATGATCACCGATGCGTCCGTAGAGTCCGGTTTTCTCAGGCAGGTGTTTCGGAGGGCGGCGGACTCATCCTTTAATATCATCTCCATTGACGGCGATACATCCACGAACGATACAGCCATTCTGATGGCCAACGGGGCCGCGGGCAACCCTGCGATTCAAGCCGGAACTCCTGAAGCGGAACGCTTTGAAGAACTTCTGCGTCACGTCCTTTTGTCGTTGGCCCGGCAGATTGTCCGTGACGGTGAAGGCGCAACCAAGTTCGTGGAGATTCGCGTTGTCGGCGCGCAAACGGATGCCGACGCGCGGTCGGCCGCCATGGCTATTGCCAACTCTTTGCTGGTGAAGACCGCGTTTTTCGGTCAGGATGCAAACTGGGGACGGATTCTTGCCGCGGTCGGTTATTCGGGCGCCCAAATTGATCAGGATCGGGTTGCCCTCTCCTTTGATGATGTCCCTATGGTTCGTGATGGCGTCTTTGTCGGAGGCGATTCCGAAGAGCGCGGGACAGAGGTACTCAGGAAAAAGGAGTTTTCCGTCACCGTGGATCTTCGCCTCGGCGCCGGGAATGCGACGGTGTATACAAGCGACATTTCTCATGAGTATGTGAGTATAAACGCCGATTACCGTACCTGACAGGGGTCGGGTGTTTCGTTAACGTACCATGAGTTTCGCTCAGGAGGTACCGTGAGATACCATGGATGTATCGTCATATTGTGCTTGATACTGTTTGTAGTGATTTCCGCGGGAGGAGCACCGGCTCAGGGGGAAATCCTGAAGGTTTCGGAAATGACGGTCACCACCCGGATTGTGAAGCGGAATCCCATCGATTCGGTAAGACGAATATCAACGGCTTCAGAGAAGACTCTTTACTGTTTTACGCGGGTAACGTCTCCCGATGACGAAGAGCGCCACATTTCACACGTTTGGTACAGAAATGGCGAAACAGTAGCTGAATATGATCTGCCGGTACGCGGGAGTCGCTGGAGAACATTCAGCAAGAAGGTGATAGAGAAAGGTATGCGTGGCGTATGGCGCGTGGAGGCGCTTGACGAAGAGGGAAACCTGCTGAAGGCCGTCGAGTTCACCATGAACTGATTTTTTGTGTCATTTTTCCTTCTCGGGACGACCGTACGATGTGTTTCGCGGGAATCCGCCGCACCGGGAAAACCGCTGTGATTTCATGAAAAACCTGGAATTGGCGGCAGGCAAAAAACTTGACACCCCAAGGGCTTTGTGCTAGCTTTCTCGCGGTTTATGAGGCTCTCACCAGCTTTGATTTCTGGTTTTCAGGCATCTCACCTTACCCGCCGGAGGACGTTCCATGAGCACTTCAATTCTTCTTGCCGATGACAGCATCACCATCCAGAAGGTTGTCGGGATCATCTTCGCCAATGAGGAGTATGATCTTGTTGTCGTGGACAACGGGAACGCAGCTCTCGAAAAGGCACGGGAAATCCGGCCCTCCGTCATGCTCGTGGACGCATTGATGCCAGGCAAGAACGGGTACGAGGTTTGTGAGGAGGTCCGTCGCGATCCGGTCATCGGGAATACGCCGCTGCTCCTCCTCGTCGGAGCCTTCGAGCCTTTTGATGAAGAAAAGGCACGAAAGAGCGGGGCTGACGATTTCATCACGAAACCCTTTGAGTCGCAGAATCTCATCGAAAAGGTGAGCGCGCTGGTCGAACTTGCGGCGACGCGTTCGACCGTTGTGCCCGAACATATAGAGGAGCCTCTTCTTGAAGTCCCGACGCCTCTCGAGGTTGCGGCATCTCAACCCGTCGAGACCGCGGCGAACCTGGCGGATTCCTTCCGCGGTTTTGTTCATCTGGGAGGAGAGGCCCATCCTGTGCGGGAAGGCGCGGAAGCAGTCGAGGAAACTTCGCCGTCCGAGCAGCCGCTCCAGGCCGTCAGTGAACCCGAGCCTCAAGGCGTTATTCTTTTGTCTTCGGTGGATATTGTCGAGGCGAGCCCGGAAGATGACCTGTGGGGGACTTTTGCTGAAGAGATCCCGGACGAGGAGCCCGTTCATTTCGGAGAGGTCATCGAAGAAACCGAAGAAGGTGAGCTTTTCAGGCCGGTTGAAGAGATTGAATCCTTTACACTGATGGACGAAGAACCGGCTGCTGAACTTAAGGGTGAGGAACCTGAAGCCGTTGCCGAGGAACCTGAAGCCGTTGCCGAGGAACCGGAAGCAATTCGGGAAGGCATTTTCGGCTATGATACATTTTCAATCACCGGAAGAGAGGAACGGCCTGTCTTTGAAGAGGCTCCCGAGCCCGTGGAGAGTGAGGAACCTCTTACTGAGGCAAAGTTCGTGTCGTACGGACCCGGTGAGACCATCTCTCTTGGTGAAGAGCCGGAACCGGCCCCGACCGAAATCATGCTTGATGCCTTCGAGTCCCCGGCTCACCTGGAGGAGATTTCCGAATCAATCGGCTCCGGTCAGGAGGAAGTCGACCTGCGTTTTGCCCCGGAAGAGGAGTATGTGCCCGCGGCTGAGGCATTTGCCGCCCTTCAGGAAGAGTCCGCCGCAGTCGTTGAAGCGCCGCCGGTCGAAGCGGTGTCTCCCGCCCGGGAAGAACAGATTACGGTCACCGAGGCGCAGCTTGCCGAGGCAATATCTCGAATTTCCAAAGAAATCATTGAAAAAATTGCCTGGGACGTTGTGCCTGATCTGGCTGAAGCAATCATCAAGGAAGAGATACGCAAGATAAAAGAGGGAATGGCGCGGTAGAATCATCAGATTATGCATCGTTCGAGGGCAACTGCCTCGCATGAATTAACTCTGCACCATATGGGGATTTCGCATCCCCTTTTTCGTATCCGGCTCCAGGCATTGTTTTTCACCTCCTTTAAGAGTCAAAAAATACCCGCGCTAAAAAAAGCGCGTTGAAGGTTGAGGCACTATATGGCGAACAGAGAACTTGCAAAGGCGTACGAGCCGAAGGCTGTTGAGGACAGGTGGTACGGAGAGTGGGAACAGGGAGGCTTTTTCCATGCGCCGGCCCCGACGGACAATGAACCTTACAGCATAGTCATTCCTCCCCCCAATATCACCGGCGTACTTCACATGGGACATGCCCTCAACAATACCCTTCAGGATATCCTCTGCCGATGGAAACGGATGTCCGGCTTCTCCGTGCTGTGGATGCCGGGAACCGACCATGCCGGAATCGCGACACAGAACGTTGTTGAGCGCCAACTCGCGGCGGAAGGAACGAGCAGGCACGAAATCGGTCGCGAAGCGTTTATCGAGCGTGTCTGGAAATGGAAGGCTGAATCGGGCGGTAAGATTATCGGCCAGCTCAAGCGGCTCGGAGCCTCCTGCGATTGGGAGCGCGAGCGTTTCACCATGGATGAAGGCCTATCCACGGCAGTTCGCGAGGTGTTCGTGCGTCTCTATGGGGATGGGCTCATCTATCGGGATAACCGGTTGATCAACTGGTGCCCCCGTTGCCATACCGCCCTGTCGGACATTGAAGTGGAACACGAAGAGCAGAAAGGGAATCTCTGGTACCTTCGATACCCGGTTGCCGGTTCGGACAGATATCTCGTTGTCGCCACTACCCGGCCGGAAACCATGCTCGGCGATACGGCGGTTGCGGTCAATCCCGCTGATGAACGCTATCGTGACCTGATTGGCGGTCAGGTAATCCTTCCCCTGCTTCAACGGCGCATTCCAATCATTGCGGATGAATACGTGGATATGGAGTTCGGGACCGGGGTTGTGAAGATTACGCCGGCCCATGACTTCAATGATTTCGAGGTGGGAAAGCGCCACAACCTCGACCGGATCAATGTCTTTGACGAATCCGGGATCATCAATGCAGCGGGCCACCAGTATGAAGGCCTCGACCGTTTCGCGGCGAGGAAAAAGATCCTCTCCGATCTGGAAGAGGCCGGATTGCTGGAGAAGATAGCAGACCATACTCTTGCCGTAGGAGGTTGTTACCGCTGCAAGACCGTCGTGGAGCCGTACATGTCTCTCCAATGGTACGTGAAGGTCGGTCCTCTGGCCGAAAAGGCCATTGCCGCGGTCAGGGAAGGGCGCACACGGATCGTTCCTCTCCAGTGGGAGAATACCTACTTCGAATGGATGGAAAACATCCGTGATTGGTGCATTTCGCGCCAGATCTGGTGGGGACACCGTATCCCGGCCTGGTACTGCGACCACTGCGGTCATGTGACCGTGTCAAAGGAAGATCCGACGAACTGTGCGGGATGTGGAAGCGATGAGATCCGCCAGGAAACGGATGTGCTCGATACCTGGTTTTCTTCCGGCCTCTGGCCGTTTTCCACCATGGGATGGCCCGAGAGGACCGAAGAACTGGCCGTCTATTATCCGACGTCCTGTCTGGTGACCGGCTTCGATATCCTTTTTTTCTGGGTTGCGCGAATGATGATGATGGGTCTTCACTTCATGGAGGAGGTCCCGTTCCGCGATGTCTATATCCATGCCCTGGTGCGCGACGCTCACGGGCAGAAGATGAGCAAGTCTCGAGGGAATGTCATCGATCCGCTGGTTATTATCGATCAATACGGCGCCGACGCCTTCCGCTTCACACTCGCAGCCTTTGCCGCCCAGGGAAGGGACATCAAGCTCGCCGAGGAGCGAATTGCCGGTTACCGCAATTTCGCTAACAAGATCTGGAACGCCTCCCGTTTCACGCTCATGAATCTGGAGGGTTTTGATCCCGAATCGGTGAACCTGGCGGATCTGCAACTTTCCAATGCTGATCGCTGGATTCTTTTCCGGCTCAATGCCGCGGCCCGTGATGCGGAGGATGCACTGTCCGGGTACCGCTTCAACGATGCGGCCTCCTCCCTCTACCGTTTTACCTGGAGCGAATTCTGCGACTGGTACATCGAACTGGTCAAGGACGACCTGTACAAGGGCGCCCCTGAGCGCAAACTCGCCGCACAATATGTGCTCTGGACGGTTCTGGAAAGCCTTCTTCGTCTTCTGCATCCATTCATGCCCTTCATTACCGAGGAGATCTGGCAGAGTTTGCCGGGGACCCGGCCGACCCCCAGCATCATGATCGCCCCGTATCCGCGGCCCGGGAACGAGTGGGAGTTCGTCGAAGGGGCCGCGGAGATGGAGTTGGTTATGGAGGTCATTCGCGGAATCCGCAACATCAGGGGAGAGGTTGAGGTCCCGCCGAGCCGCGAAATAGCAGCCATACTCGATTGCGGATCCGATGAAAGTCTCCACGTCCTGAAACGGAACGAAGGGTATGTCATGAGCCTTGCCCGGCTTTCCGACCTGGCCATCGGCAAAGGTCTGGAGCGGCCCGCGGATGCGGCGGTTCAGGTTGCGGGTGACGTGCAGATCGTTGTCCCGCTCAAGGGGCTCGTGAACGTGGAAGAGGAAGAGAAGCGGCTCCTCAAGGAGATAGCCAAGGCGGACAAGGATATCGAATTCCTCAGCGGGAAACTGGAAAACCCCGACTTTGTGGGGCGCGCTCCCGCCCAGGTGGTTGCCAAAGAGAAAGAAAAACTTGAGGAATTCTCGAATAAGAAGAAGGTTCTTCTGGAAAGCCTGGAAAAAATCAGAAAGATGATGTAGGAAACATCAAATGGCGTATCCTTGGATATTTTACTTTTTTGCCTTCTTATTCGGCGCAGCCGTCGGTTCCTTTCTGAATGTCTGCATCTACCGGCTTCCTCGAAACCAGTCCATCGTCTTCCCTCCCTCGGCGTGCCCGGACTGCGGAAGCCGCATAGCTCCCTATGACAATATACCCATCGTGAGCTTTCTGATTCTCAGGGGGAAGTGCCGCTCCTGCAAGGGTCTAATTTCGTGGAAATATCCGACTGTAGAGTTGATTAACGGCCTTCTTACCCTGGCGCTCTTCCTGAAATTTCGTTTCTCTCCTACTTTCTTCGTGCTGTTCCTGTTCTGCTCGGCACTGGTAGTCATCACCTTTATCGACCTGGAACACCAGATTATCCCCGACTCCATCAGCCTTCCCGGGATTCTGGTCGGGTTCGCGTCCTCCTTCATTCTTCCCTGGTTGAGTTGGAAAAGTTCCCTCATCGGTATCGCGGCGGGAGGCGGAAGCCTTCTCATCGTGGCATACGGATACCAGCTCCTCACAAAGAAGGAGGGAATGGGAGGAGGGGATATCAAACTGCTGGCCATGATGGGAGCGTTCCTCGGGTGGCGTTCCATTCCATTCATTATCTTCACCAGTTCCCTGTTCGGATCGGTTGTCGGGATCACCCTCATGCTGGTTCGCAAAAAGGATTCCCAGGTTCCCATTCCTTTCGGTCCCTTCCTCGCCTTTGGCGCGCTTCTTTTCATTTTCTTCGGCAGACAGATCATAACCTGGTATTTCGGTCTAGGAGGCGGTTTCAGGGGGTAGGCGCGGATCATGACGACCTTCAGGTTCAGTCTTACTTTTGCCATTCTGGCATCGCTCTCCTGTCTGCTGGTCCTCACCTGGCTGCTTCTCAGTCTCATCTCATTCAAGATTGCGGAAAAGGACCTCCTTATGCAGAAAAGCGAGGAGGGGCGGATCCTTCTTGCGTCATTTCTTGCACTGCTTCCCGAAGATTTCGCCGGCAAGGGGAACGCCGGGGCAGCGCATCAGTTTGCCCTCAGGCTTTCGGCGGAAAAGACATTTCGCAGCATACTGGTCATTAATGCCGAAGGACGGGAAGTTTACCGTTCAGGTGATAACACCGGCATCGACGCGAAAATACGTGAAGTCCTGAAAACGGGGAGTGTCTCTGTCGTCATAAGCGGAAGCGGCCACTCCCTCTCTCGCTATGCCCCTCTCCGTCAAGAGGGGGCAATCGTCGGCGCAGCACGGCTCACGCTTTCACTCGCACCGGACTATGAACGGCTCAGCCGATCAAGCCACATGTTTCTGGCATATTTTCTACTTGATTTTATACTCCTGCTCGGTCTCGGATCGTACCTGCTTTCACGGCTCATTGTGATCCCCATGCGACGGCTGCTCGCAGCGACGGAGAAAATAGCGGCAGGAGATCTCGCCTGCCGGGTCCCTGTTCCTGGAAGCGAGGAGATCGCGCTCCTGGCGGAGGCCTTCAATGGAATGGTGGAAGCCCTGCGTCGCAAGAAAGTCGAGGTTGAGGAGCATATCCTTTCCCTGGAGAGGATCAACAGGGAGTTGGAAACTGCCCGCGAGGAAACCATCCGTTCCGAGAAGATGGCCTCTGTCGGCCTTCTCGCCGCCGGCACCGCCCATGAAATTGGTACCCCCCTTTCGGCAATCATGGGATACGCCGGAATCCTGCGGGACGAGTTGAGCGGCGACGAGGAGAAAGAGGATTATCTGCGCAGGATCCAAGACGACGCCGGCCGAATCGATCGTATTGTGCGCGGATTGCTCGACTATGCGCGCCCGTCTTCGGGAGAACTGGCAGAGGTTGATGTGGATGAACTGCTGCGGGAAACACTGCTCATGCTTGATGGACAGGGGATTTTCAGGAATATCACAGTAATATCAGCCTTCGAATCGACATTTTCACACGTTTTCGCCGATCGCCACGAGCTTCAGCAGGTATTCACCAACCTTTTTATCAATGCCCGGGACGCCATGCCGGATGGAGGAACGCTGACCGTCAGGACTTCCCGGGATGACCCGAAACCGGAAGAAATCCGCGAGCCGCAGGAAAAAGCAATACGGGGGCGTCGCAAGGATGATTTCGGGGGGGCATTCCGCTCTTCGTTTATTTCAGGCATTGAAAAGAAATACATGAGGATAGTGATACACGATACCGGCACCGGTATTGCTCCGGAAAATATTGAAAGGATATTCGATCCGTTTTTTACCACTAAGGACCCCGGCAAGGGTACGGGGCTGGGGCTCGCGGTAACCGCGAGGATTATTGACTCGCTCGGCGGTCGCATCACCGTAGCAAGTGCTCCCGCCGGCGGCACGACATTTTCCGTTTGGCTTCCTGTTCTTCAAACTCTATGAAAGCATCGATATGAACAAAAAGATTCTCATCGTTGATGATGAAGCAAACCTGCGGCATATGCTCTCGGTCGTGCTCAGAAAACAGGGGTACGTCGTCGACGAGGCCTGCGACGGTGAAAAAGCCCTCGAAATGGCAACGCAGGCGTCCTATGACTTTATCCTCTGTGATGTGCGGATGCCCGTTCTTGACGGGCCAGAGTTTCTCCGGCGCTCTCAGTCGATCGGAATCTGCGGCACGATTATCATGATGTCCGCCTACGGAACCGTCGATACAGCGGTTGAGTGCATGAAGATGGGCGCCTACGACTATATCTCCAAACCCTTCAAAAACGACGAGATAGTCCTGGTCCTCAGGAAGGCCGAGGAACGAGAGCGGCTGAAAAGTGAAAACATCCGTCTCCAGGCCGAGGTGGAACGGGAATACTCATTTGGCGGCATCATCGGAAAGACGCCTTCCATGCAGGAGATCTTCACCCTGATAAGGAAAGTCTGCGACTACAAGACCACCGTTCTCATTCTTGGAGAGTCGGGGGTCGGCAAGGAGCTTATCGCTCGAGCCATTCACTTCAACAGCAACCGGAAAAAGGCTCCTTTTGTCGCAATAAACTGCGGAGCAGTTCCCGAAAACCTGCTGGAGAGCGAGTTGTTCGGCCATGTGAAGGGGGCGTTCACCGATGCGGTCGCCGACAAGTCAGGTCTTTTCGAGCAGGCGGATGGAGGAACCCTGCTCCTGGACGAGATAGGGGAGATGCCTCCTCTCCTCCAGGTAAAGCTGCTACGCGTTCTCCAGGAATGCGAGATCAGGCCCGTCGGAGCAGGCGCCATGAAAAAGGTAGACGTGCGGGTTGTCTCGGCCACATCCAGGGACCTCGCGCGCGACGTGATCGAGGGCAGGTTTCGGGAAGACCTCTTTTATCGCCTCAATGTTTTCTGTGTTACGGTTCCTCCGTTGCGAAAGCGTACCGCCGACATTCCGTTTCTGGTCAACCACTTTCTGGAAAAGTACGGTGCGCGGCTCGGCAAGACGGGGGTTCGTCTTTCTCCGGAAGCCTTGGGAATCTTCCTGGAATACGATTGGCCGGGAAATGTCCGTGAGTTGGAGAATTGCATCGAACGCGGGTTGGTCCTGTGCGAGGGAGATCACATAGGTATCGAGTGCCTGCCCGATGCCGTCCGGAACCGTTTCTCCGGTTCCTCTGCATTGGGTATCTCCGAGGACATCTTTTCACTGAAGTTGGCGGGCGAACGGTTGGAGAGAGACTATATCCGAAAGGCGCTTGAAAAGACCGGGGGAAACAGGACGCAGGCTGCCAGAATTCTGGAAATCAGTCATCGCGCACTGTTGTACAAGATGAAGGAGTATGGCATTACTTGATGCCGCAACTATTTCATAGTTCGCTGTGGGCTGCTATGCAAATTGTTTATGATTTATTGAAGAAACGAGAGTGCTGGATATAGAGAATATTCCAAAAATGTGCCTCTGCCCGTTACTTGGACAACGGGCTTTTTTTTTGGCATTTAGCTTGCTTTAATTTATCACTTCGAACGGAGGTATTGCGTGAAACGGATTCTAATTATTGTTGCTTTTGTACTAACGATTTGTGCCGGAGTTTCGATTGCCGCGTCCCGTAACGAAAAGCAGAAGGGTGCGGAACAAAGTACCGCTAAGGGAGCGAATGTGGTCTCTCTTCATAACTGTGCTTCATGTCACTCTCTTTCCAAGGATGAGGCAGGAGCAATATTCAAAGGTCTTGGGGAAGTGACGGATGTGAAGGTCTCACCGGTAAAAGGTCTGTATGAGGTAACCGTGAGGCAGAAGAATCGCCAGGCAGTTGCCTATCTTGATTTCGGTAAGAAGATCCTGGTCCCCGGACCCATCTACGATATCACCTCAAAGCGACCCGTTACCCCGCCGCCTGTGGACCTGCCGTTGATAATCTCCAAGGAGGACATGGAGAAGATACCTGTCAATAACTCCATTGTCATGGGTAAGCCGGACGGAAAACGGCGGATGTTCGTCTTCACCGACCCGGATTGCCCGTTTTGCGGCAAACTTCACAAGGAATTGATAAAGCTTGTTTCGGTGGAACCCGACCTGACGATATATATAAAGATGTATCCCTTAGATATGCACCCCGGCGCATACGATAAGGCGAGGGTTATTCTCGGCGCGAACTCCCTTGAGATGCTTGAGAAGGCTTTTGCGGGAGAAAAACTTCCCGCTCCGGGAGAGAGGGACAAGAAGGAACCGGTTGATGAGAGCCTTAAGCTGGGGGCTTCGCTTGGAGTCGACGGGACTCCGGCGATACTCTTTCCATCAGGGAAACTGGTTGCCGGTTTCCGGGATGTGAAAACCCTCAGGGCTCTGTTGCAGGAAGATAAAGTAGGCAAGTGATTACTTTGAAGTAAGGGGAATTAACCATGATAAACAGGATTTTCTCTTTTTTACTGATTTTTGGGCTATTTGTTTCCAGTTTGAGTGTGGCTACTGTAGATGCGGCACCCTCCTCACATATTTACGTTAACGGTCGAATATCACACATATCCAATTCCAGTATCACGGTGGCTGGCGTCCAGTGCCATTTGGCGAAGAAAGTCCGGGTGCTAGTTCGAGATAAAAGAAATAATTCGTTTTACGAATATCCTTCTACGACTTCCTCTGTCAGTACTGGTTCTGTAGCTACGGTTCGGATCGACGGAAATGTGGTTGATGAAATTATCATCGAGAGGTGGACACGGTGAAAGCTTTCAGACCAATGCACGGCATACTTGCAGTTTGGGTCATTCTGGTCATGTTCGTTTCTTTTGCCGCCGAAAAGGCGCAGGGGGCCATGAGTGATTATTGTGTCCAGCCGCCCTTCATCTCTCAAGCGGTTCCACCGCTCGTCATGTTCGAAATGGGGCGTGAACACAAGCTCTACTACGAGGCGTATAATGATTCGGTTGACCTGAACGAGGATGGGCGAATCGATATCGAATACAACCATTCCATCGAATATTATGGCTACTTTGACCCGAATAAATGCTATGTTCATTCGGGAACGTGGGGGACGTCAAGCGCGAATGGCTCAAACGACAAATTCACCCCCGCCGGCGCTGCAACTAACAGGTTCTGCAGCAGCAGCGGAGGGCAGATCAGTGGCAACTTTCTCAACTGGCTCACCATGTCGCGAATGGATGTGCTGAAAAAGGTACTCTACGGTGGTCAGCGAAGTGACGACAGTAACACATCAACCATTCTGAAGAGAGTCTATATACCCCAGGACGCCCACAGTTGGGGAAAAGAGGCAACCGGGCGGCTGTGCAAGAATATGGGAACAGTTACGGCTTCCAAGCCCGCCTATACCAACTCGTGCGTGACCATTGAAGATTGCGAGTCCGGGTATAGCTGTGCCAATATGTCGAATGAACTGATTGGAATCGGCCCCTCGGACCAGCCTTCAGCATGCTCCTCGTCGGTAACGGTAAATAATACCAACAATGTGATTCTGGTCGCTCGCTACAATCATTCTTCTTCGCTTTCCTCGGATCTTGAAAACGGTGTAACCCACTCAGATCTCATGAATTCCTACGACCCCCTGAGTCTCTTCTCATACTCTCACGTCAGCGATTTCAACGACGCGATTCTCAGTCCGGGTACGGACCATTATGATCATTACAATATTTTCGCAGTTGCAGAATTTCAGGCAACGAACTCGGGTGCCAATGCCAAGGGTACTTGGCAGTTTCTCGTTGACGGTGATGACGGAACAGAGGTTGAGATTGTACCGGCCGGAGCGACCAACGGCACCATTGTCGCTTCCTACTATGGTGGCCATGCCGCCTGTTTCCTTCCTGCATCAACGACTGATCCAAATACGAAAACCACGTATCCGACTGACTGTCCTGATCTGATTCCCGGATCTATCACAATCCCGAGCGGTTGGTCGAGGATCATCGTGCGTCATGCAGAAGGAATCGGCCAGGACGGTGTCAGGGTCTGGGTGAAGCGTAAGAACGACTCCACATGGAAACTCTTCGGCCTCTCAACTTTTGGGAGCGGCTATTTGCGAGCTCCCTCGATAACAACGACCAATGAATGCAGTATCAAGGCAAGTGCGTTTATTGAGACGGGAAAACCTGCAACCGGTTCTGTCACCGGTAAGCGCCACCTATTCTGTAATACGACACTTTCCGACAGTGGGAACCCAATCGTTCGCTTACTAAAAAATAAGACCAACAGAATCTGGGAATGGGCCTCGAAGGAATCCCCGGTCTGTGACAGTTCCCTCGGGTCTCCACTTGATTATACGGTCCAGGTAAAGGTGTGTGATTCTTCGGTAGGACTTGAGAGCAACTGCAAGGATTACTCCGGCACGTACAAACCTGTCGGGCTCCTGCAGAAATACGGTGAAAGCGTTGGGGCCGGCAAGGTATGCTCCAAGACCATGTCGAAGATTTGCAATTCTGACGCCGACTGTACTTTTGCGACGGAAGGTAAATGTGTCGACAAGTCCACCATGTATTTCGGCCTGATGACCGACTCCTACACAAAGAACCTGAGCGGTGGCGTTCTACGTAAGAATGTTGGAAGCATCCTCGATGAAACGAACGCCAACACCGGTATTTTTCAGACATCGGAGAATGCCCAGGGGAATATCATCATCACGCTCGACAGGTTGAAGACGATTGGTTACAGCTACAGTTCCAATTATTATACCGGTATCAGTGGCGAGACATGCGGGTGGATTACCACTGCTCCGCTTGCTGAAGGTCAATGCCGCATGTGGGGCAACCCCATAGCCGAGATGATGTATGAGAGTCTTCGCTATTTTGCAGGAAAGGGCTCGCCGACCGCAGAATTTACCTACTCGGGTACCCAGGATTCAGGGTTGCAGCTATCGAAGCCGGATTGGGGCTACAAGGATGGGAGCGTCTACCGTCAGGTTAAGGATGTGTACCCCCCTTGCGCGCGCCCGTTTATCCTCCTGCTGAGCGACATAAATACCAGCTATGACTCGGACCAGGTGCCGGGCAGTTCATTTAAAAAGCCCGATAACACGTTCTTCAACGAGGATGCTCTTACTCCCCAATTGAAGCTAGGTGAGATTACGGGGGGAGTTTCACTGCTTAACGCATTGACCGACTTCATCGGCACCAAGGAAGGTGTAATCGACAATTCCTGGTTCATCGGCGAAAACGGGTCGGTGACCGACTTCATCTGTTCATCGAAGTATGCAACCAAGATGAGCCTTTTGCGCGGCATGTGCCCCGAAGAGCCGACGAAGCTGGGGAGTTTTTATTCCGCCGCCGTAGCCTATTACGGCAACATGTATATGAAAGGAAACACCAGCACATCCAACGTAACCTCCTTTGTCGTTGCCCTTTCATCGCCTGTGGCTGACATGAAAATTAAAGTCGGTGACAATATTATCACGTTTGTTCCGGCCGGAAAGTCGGTCAGCGGTTCCCACAGCATCAATGCAAACTGTGCCCAGAAGTGTACGTTTGTCAGGGACTCGGATGGCCTTCACATTTCCACCTGCACGAGCAGCTCATTCTGCCCGTCAAACCAGATTGTCGACTCGTACATTGACGATATACGGTATGATTCCTCAAATAACGTCATTTATGCCAAGTTCCGCATCAACTTCGAGGACGTTGAGCAGGGGGCGGACCATGACATGGATGCCATTGTTACCTACGAGATATGTACGCAATCCGCCATAGACGGAGGCTACGGATCGTGCACTGGTTCACTCGGTTCCGACAAGCTCCAGATAAAGCTTTCTTCTGAATATGCGTCAGGCTCCATTGACCAGGTATTAGGGTTTGTTATTTCCGGCACCACTGAAGACGGGATTTTTCTGCCGGTAAAAGACAAGGATGTGGGTGGTTTGTGCTATTACTCTTCCGGAACCGCGTATTCACCGTCGCAGACCTGCACTACAGACTCGAATTGTACAAAAAATTTAGGTTCAGATTACTGCGGTGGAGACGGGGATTCGCCTAGTACCGTGACACGGTTGCCCTTGAACTGGGAGAAGACTTTTACCATCAGCAGTACGACGAGCGCAGCCGGTGTCCTGAAGAGTCCGCTCTGGTATGCCGCGAAATGGGGCGGATTCGTCGACAAGAACAATAACCATTGGCCTGATCTTGCGAGTGAATGGGACAAGGATGGTGATGGCACTCCTGACAATTACTTCCTGGTTGTAAATCCGCTGAAATTGGAGAAGCAGCTTGACAAGGCGCTCTCTGAGATATTAGCGAGGGTGTCATCGGGTACCGCCGCATCAATTCTGAACAACAGTGAAGGTAGCGGCGCGAATCTCCTGCAGGCTGTTTTTTATCCGAAAAAGGATTTTAACGACAGTACCGAAGCCATGTGGATTGGAGAGATGCAGAATCTCTGGTACTATCTCGACCCCTACCTGGAAAATACCTCTATTCGCGAGGATACGACAAATACCTCTTCCTACCCTGAATTGAACCTGAATCTGGACAGAATATCTCATTTCTATTTTGACTCGGGGCAGAACAGGACCTTGGTTCAGACGTTTTCCGATTCCAACGCTGATGGTGTCGCCGACAGTTCCGTTCCTGACAGTACCGTTGATCCCGATTTTGTCAACAGCCTCTGGAAAGCGGGTGAGCTGCTCCATGCGCGTGACCTGAGCACGTCCCCCCGCACCATTTATACCTACACAACCGGTTCCGGTTTCACCTTATTCGACACCGATTCTGCCAATGTTACAAAGATTAAAACATATCTCGATGTGAGCAATGATGATGCAAAGGCAACATCTGTCATAAAGTATGTCACCGGCTATGATGATCTTGATGACAGCACCCTGCGGCCCAGGACTGTCAGTTACAAGGGAGTTGGTGGCGACCTAACCGATGTCACGGTAAAAAGCAACGCCAAGAACAAAGGTGTTGGAGTCTGGAAACTAGGAGATATCATCTCATCGACGCCGAAGCTTCTGTCAAACGTGCGGCTGAATTCCTATAGTCTTGCTCCTCCGCTTGGGTACAATGATACGTCCTACAAGCAATTTATCGCAACGAGCACATACAAGAATCGCGGTATGGCCTTTGTCGGTGCCAATGATGGAATGCTGCATGCGTTCAAGCTGGGCACTCTTGAAGAAGTTTCGAACAAGTTGATCAAGGCAAAGATTACCGGTTCCGATCTGGGAAAAGAAATGTGGTCGTTTATTCCGAAACATGCACTGCCGTACCTTAAGTATCTATCATCAGCTAATCCGGATTATTGCCATTTGTATTATGTTGATAATACGACTTTTTTGGTAGATGCTAGCATAAACAAATCATCATCATGTGTAAGTTCGAATTACTGGGAGTGCAACAGGGAATATGGAAGCGCTGACCTGAGCTGGAGAACTATTCTCATCGGCGGCATGGGGCTTGGGGGAGCAAGCAAGAACACTGTTGACTCATCATGTGTAAAAACTCCAATTCAGGTCTCGGAGTCAGGTGTTACCAAAGACATTGGGTTCTCGTCGTACTATGCATTGGATGTCACGGATCCTGCCAGTCCGAGCTATAAATGGGATTTCTCCGGCAATCCTGGCGCAGGGGATTATCTCGGCTATTCCACAACGGGACCTGCTGTCGTAAGGGTAGGTGAAAAGGGCAAAAATGGACGATGGTTTGCTATTTTCGCATCCGGCCCGACAGGCCCTATCGACACAACAAATAAGGAATTTAAAGGAACATCAAGCCAGGAACTCAAGCTCTTCATCGTCGATATGGCAGACGGAAGCCTGGTTCGAACAATCAAAACCGGAATTGCCAACGCTTTTGCTGGTTCTCTTTCCAGCAGTGTGATTGATACGGATCGGTGGAATCCGAACTCGACAGGTTTCTATAGCGATGATGCAGTCTATATCGGTTATGTTCAGAAAGATGGGTCAACCTCCAACTGGACAAAGGGAGGTGTCATACGGATATTTACGCAGGAAGATCCGGACCCGAGTACATGGACATGGAACACATTGATTAACAACATTGGACCGGTGACTTCATCCATCACCAAACTGCAGGATCGCAAGAATCGGAATCTGTGGCTCTTCTTTGGGACCGGGCGGTATTTTTACAAAATGGATGACGGCAGCACCGGTACCAGGCAACGGATCTATGGTATCAAGGAGCCTTGCTACTCAGATAATACCGGGTCCCCAACATTCGCTCCTCTAGGGCCGGAGAATGATATCCATAATACATGTACAAAATCAGTTTCTTCTGGCCTTGTTGATCAAACGGCAGACTCTTCATCACCTCAAACCACTCTTCCTGCGAGTAGCAACGGCTGGTTTATCGAACTTGATTCGGCGGCAGGTGAATTTCTGGGAGAACGTGTAATCACTGATCCGATTGCATCTCCGAGTGGAGCCGTCTTCTTTACGACATTTTTCCCGACAGCCGATATCTGCGGTTTCGGTGGTAATTCGTATATCTGGTCAGTTCGATACGATACAGGTGCCGAACCTCCTGCAGCAGCTCTTAAAGGTGTGGCACTGATGCAGGTTTCCACCGGAAGTTTTGCTGAAATAAAGTTGTCAGACGCCTTTACAGCCAAGCATAACAGGAGAACGGGGACGGCAATAACCGGCGTCCCGCCGAAATCTCAAGGTCTTTCGCTCTTGACGCCCCCGCGTCCTGCAAAAAAAGTGCTTCAGATCCAGGAAAAATAATATGAGACAAACCGGGTTTTCCCTTGTTGAATTGGTAACCGTTATTTCGATTATTTCCGTGCTTGTTGCACTCTCTACTATTGGGTTCAGCAATTGGACGGTAAAGCATAATGTTGAACGACAGACGAAGGAGTTGGTCTCAGATATAAATGATCTGAGGCTTCGTTCAATTCATGCAAAAAAGCGACACGTCATGACTCTTCTCCCATATAGTTACACGTTCAGAAAATACAGCTCAGAATCTGAGGCGGTCCCAAGTTCTGTCGTATTCAGTAAAACATTGAAATATCAGATTAAAAAGATTGACGGTTCCTCTGTCGCAGGGCAAACAATCGAAATTGATGAACGCGGCTTTACCAACGACTGGATTTCGCTTTGGGTTGATTCAACTAATGATAGTGCAGCCTTTGATTGTGCGATAATTTCCGTTGGGCGGACGAATATCGGAAAAAAGAAAGGTTCCAGCTGTGATCCAAAATAATATCGGATTTACATTAATAGAATTCCTAGTGGCAATAGTAATTTTGACTGTTGGATTGCTTGGTTTACTTCAGTCAGTGAACTATGCTATCAGCACAAATATGCAGACACAGCTGCGTGATGAGGCCGTGCGACTTGCTGATGAGCGGATGGCCACGGAGAAGTCAAAGGTGTTTGATGCTATTTCCACTAACCAGAGAGTTGAGAAGGTGGAAGTAAATGTAATGAATACTTTTAAGAATTATTCTGTTGTAAAAAATTCATCTTCTGTTACTTCAAACACGAAAAATGTGCAGATTGATATTATTTGGAAATATAAAAACCAAAGATACAACCATGTAATATCCTCTCTTGTAACAAAAAGCATCCATTGAAACTTGCTTCTCCTCTCTTTATTTGTTATGGAAGGTGTAAAGATGAAAAATAATACGTTGTTTGCGAAAATTCCTTGCCCTGCTTTGGGGCAATCCGGTTTTACTCTGATAGAACTGGTTATTGTTACCGCAGTTTTTATCATCGTGATAATTATCGCAAGTGATTCCTTTAACAGGATTCTTACCAACTCCAATATCTTGACCAGAAGACTTGAAAGCAATATCGAAGGAATTGTGGGACTGGAAATGTTCCGTCATGACTTGAATCAGGCGGGGTTCGGCTTGCCTTGGGGTTACACGAATGCCATTAGCTATACGGAAGCATCTGGTACTGAAGCAAGCAAATACAATGATGCAGCCAGCGGGCTCCCTCGTGCCTTCCTAGCGGGGGATAACGTTGCGGCAACGGATGCGTCCCAGCCAGATAAGACAGACTATCTTGTCTTGAAAGGAACATCGCTTTCCAGAGACAACGCATCTCAGAAATGGACATATGTAAATTATTCGAGCAGTGGGAGCTCTAAGCCCAAGATCTGGTCGTCCGGAAATTTGAAGGACGGAGATAAAGTGACCGTAATCCGACGAGCATTTTCAGAATCCGGATTCGTTAACCAACTCGTCGTTCTTACTAGTGGTTCTGGTGTAAATACCTTCAGTACGTCTTTTTCATCTAACGGGCTGGGTGCAGGTTCGGGTTTTGAGCCGGTGTTGCAGCAGGAAACACATTACTTATATGGCATCGATTCTGCGTCTATTTCAAGGCCATTCAATCGCACCGATTATTATGTTCGTAGACCGGTAGGGATTCCAGGCATGTGTGCAGATCGCACGGGAGTCCTGTATAAAGCAAATTTAAATCAATCCGATGACACTTTTACAGAAATTCCTATTATGGATTGTGTCGCTGATATGCAGGTCGTTTTCGGGTGGGACATGAACGAAGATGGTGTTATCGATACTGTTTCAAATGCAGACGGAAGCACTGTAAGCAGTAGTGCTGGCTATAACAGTGCGAATGTTAAGGACGAAACAATTATAAATGCCGAACTTATCAGGAACCGGCTCAAGCTTGTAAAGGTCTACTTGCTGGTACAGGACGGGCGACCAGATCCTAATTACAAAAATACCAAAGATATTATTGTAGGAAACAAAGAGCTTGGAGAGGAGTCTGTAACAAAGAAATATACTGTCACAGATATTGACGCAAACAAATGGTCACACTATCGATGGAAGGTGTACCGCATTGTTGTAGATCCGAAGAATTTAACGCTGCAATAAAGTCTGGGGCGATTCATATGAAAATAATTGACAACCAGAAGGGTATCGCTTTGGTCACATCTCTGATGCTGACCTTGATTTCCTTGACGATTATCATGGCGCTTTTTTATCTCCTTGAAATGGGAGTAAAGACTTCCGGAGCACAAAAAAGGTATCGTACGGCCTTGGAAGCATCCTACGGTGGGGCTGAAGTGGTTCTCAAGGATGTTGTTCCACTTATCTTTCAAGGGTACTCGTCTGGGAAGATCCATGACGAATTTGATACGGCCGGTCTTGACATGCAGTTTCCCTCGGGGACCAAATGCATGCAGGAAAAATTGAACCTGCCGACATCAAAATGGTCAAGTTCATGCAGTTCAACAATAAACCCTAAATCTTTGCCTGATGTCAGTTTCACTCTCCAGGCAACCGGTGCATCGACTGCTCCCTTTACCGTATTTACGAAAATTGTAGATACATTGAAAGGAAACTCGGATACAAGCGGTCTTCAACTTGAAGGTGCAGGAGTTGCCGAGGCATCGGCGGTTATTACTCCTCAGCATTTTCCATATGTATACCGGGTTGAGGTACAGGCTGAAAGATCCGTGAAGGCAACTGAGCAGGCAAATTTGTCCGTTTTATATGCCTATTGACAAGAGATGATCACATTCTTGTTGTTAAGAAAAGAAACCTTACGGGGTTTCTTTTTTTGCCCCTTTAAAATAATTGCTATAAACTATTAAAATTTTCTTGACATTCAGTAAAATTATTGTAAATTCCATCCAAAACCCTTGCTTTAAGGATCATATATGAAGCATCAGAATAGCGTAAAAAAGATTCGGGAAGAAAGGTTGATGAGCAAGATGGAACTTGCCCGTTTGGCAGGGGTTTCAGCCGCGACAATTGACCGGATCGAACGTGGTGAGTTGTGCCGTATGGAGACCAAGAGAAAAATAATTTTCGCCCTTGGGTACACTCTTGCGGATAAGGATAAAGTTTTCCTGGATTAACGAGAATAGGACTCCGCCATGCTCTTTATGAGAAGTAAGGAAATTGTTGGTATCGACATCGGCTCAAGCTCCGTAAAACTCGTACAACTTTCTGAGCAGAAAGGGAATTACCAGCTCAGGAATGTTGGGATCCTTCCGCTCCCCAGTGAGGCAATTGTCGACAACAGTCTGATGGATACCACCTCGATAGTCGAGACTATCAAGGATCTGATGAAAAGCCTTGGGTCACGGGCACAGGAGGCAGTCTGTTCCATTTCGGGTAACTCGGTTATTATCAGGAAAATATCTCTTCCTGCAATGACGCCGGAAGAATTGGAAGATCAGATCGCATGGGAAGCCGAGCAGTACATTCCATTCGATATAAATGATGTTAATCTCGACTTTGAAATACTCGATACGGACCTTTCCGCATCCGGAAAGATGACGGTTCTTCTTGTCGCAAGCAAGAAGGAGATTATTAATGAATACGTATCGGTCTTCAACGAAGCAGGTCTCAAGCTGGTTGTTGTTGATGTTGACTCATTTGCTGTTCAGAACATATTCGAAATGAATTACTCCCCACCCGAAAGTGAAGTAATCGCCTTGGTAAATATTGGCGCGAGTATTATGAACATGAATGTCGTCAAGGGTGGTGTTTCACTATTTACTCGCGATGTCCAGATGGGCGGGAACCTGTACACGGAAGAGATACAGAGACAATTTTCATTCAGCAGCAAGGATGCCGAGAAATGTAAGATAACAGGTGAATGTCCTGATAAAGAAAAGCTCAAGGAAACTTTCTGTCGCGTGAATGATACTCTATCCCTTGAAATCAATAGATCGTTGGATTTTTATAACTCTACCGCTGAGGATCTGAAAATTGGAAAAATATACTTGAGCGGCGGAGGGGCCAAAACTGCAATGCTTTCCGAATCGTTGAGTCAGCGGCTCGGTCTTCCCGTTGAATTGCTGAATCCCCTTCAAAAAATATCATTTAGTGAAAAAGAATTTGACCCGGAATATCTTCAGGAGATCGCTCCTCTTATTGCTGTAGCAGCCGGCCTGGCCATGAGGAGGTTGGGGGATAAATGATACGGATCAATCTGTTACCCGTTAGGGCCGCCAAACGAAAAGAAACAGCTCGGCAACAAATCATTGTTTCCCTAGGTGCGATAGCTATTATTGTATTGCTGTCCTTCCTTGTTTATTCGTATTTGATGGTAAAAATCAGTTCCACAAAAGAGGAGATCGCCCGTTCAGAACAGGAAATCGTCGAGCTGAAGGCGAAGATAGATAGAATCAAGGATATTGAAAAATTAAAAGCCGAGGTGCAGAAGAAGCTTGACGTCTTGAATCGACTGCGTAGAGAGAAGACCGGACCGGTCCAAAGGCTTCAAACGCTGAGCCAATCAATTCAGGAGAAGCTTTGGTTGACGAGTTATTCGGAAGCAGGGTCACAGATTACAATTAAAGGTATCGCTTTTAATGAAGAGCTAATTGCAACTTTTATGAAAAATATAGAGGCTTCCGAAGACTATGAAAAAGTCGAGTTAATTGTCTCGGAGCAGAACGAAATGGCTGGCATGAAGCTAAAGAGATTTGAGCTAAAATTCAATATTGAGCCGAGAAAGCACTGATTTATTCAGTATCAATCCGTGCATGGAGACAAGGAACAATCTATGGACCTTGGATTGGAAAAAATCACAAAACTTCCTACAAAGCAAAAGATTGCACTTCTAGCATTGATTCTTATTGCAATCGGCTGTGCGATTTTCTTTCTCCTTCTTAAACCAAAGTATAAAGAACTGAAGGAACTGGAAGAAAAGCTTGCCGGGCTCAAAACCCAGATTGAAGAAAACCGGAAGCTTGCCGCGAATCTACCTATTCTGATTAAAGATTACGAACGGTTGCAGAAGGAACTTGAGCTTGCTTTAACCGAACTGCCGAATCAGAAAGAGATTCCCGGGCTATTGACCAGTGTAACCGATGAAGGAAAAAGAGCCGGTTTAGATTTTCTTTTGTTTCGCCCGAAAGGAGAAGAACCAAAGGATTTCTACGCAGCCGTCCCGGTGGATATAGCGGTGTCAGGGACATATGCAAGCGTTGGGAACTTCTTTTCAGCGGTATCGAGGCTGCCAAGAATCGTAAATATTAGTAACGTGGTCTTTTCAGATATAAAGAATACCGGTGAAAAGACTAGGCTGAAAGTCACCTGTCTTGCTACTACTTTCCGTTTTCTTGACAAGAAAGAACTGAAAGATGAAAAAAAAGATACTAAAAAATAGTAGTGTAATCTTATCCGTCGCCATTCTTATTTTACTGGCTAATAGTTGCGGCAAGAAAGAGGAAACAGCGCCTTCTCCGCAACAACAGACTCCACCTATTGTCAAACCTAAGCCCCAGGTTCAGAAACAGGTGTCATCTGCAAAGAAGATTACTGAATTTGGATCTAGTGTCGACTTCAATGTTCTGAAGGATCCCTTCAAACCCTACATTGCCGACACAAAATCAGCTCCTGCTATTAAAAGGGACCGATTCGGGCAAGCACTACCAATATTGAATTTCGACGTCTCACAATTTAGGATCACAGGTATCATCGTTGGTCTCAAGAATAACAGTGCAATGATTGTTGATCCGACCGGTAAGCCTTACGTTGTCAAGGCAGGAATGGAAATTGGAAGAAATAACGGGAGAATTACGAAAATTACGCCAACTTCTATTGAGGTGTTCGAGCAGTATAGAGATGAAAATGGGAAATTAGTCAAACAGAATCTCAGGCTTACTTTGCCAAAGAAACAATAAGGAGACACACGGATGAGAGCCTTCACTGCATTTTTCAGCTACCAGCTTCTGGCGGTTTTCAGCCTGTTTCTGTTGTTTGGCTGTGCGCAGAATTCCTATTCGGTTAAAGAACCCCAACCTACGCAAGCAGATCTAGCAACCCTTCGTGGGATAACAGTCTCAGGAGAGGGTGATGCAATAAAGGTGGAAATCGAGTCTGATAAGCCTTTAACGTACACCTACTATTCACTGCGCGATCCGTTTCGTATGGTGATTGATCTTTCGCAAGCCGATCCCGGCTCCGTTCAAGCTCCGGTTCTTGCTTCTACATCAAAAATCAAAAACATTTCTATTTCTAAAAATGAGTTGACTGCCGGTTCGCTAGTTCGTGTTACCCTTGAAACGGTAGAGCAAGCGGATTTTTCCGTAAATCCTGATCCTTCTAATCCGCAGAAGCTTATCGTCTCTCTTAGCGTGAACTCATCATCTGCTGGTGTACCGCAAAGTGAGATTAAGGCAGCAGATGCAGCTGTTACAGCTCCGCAAGACACTGCTCAGACTGGTTCAGAAAAAAAAGATTCAGCTGTAACAGGCTCAAATCAAAATGTTTCTCCTGAAAAGATTGAAAAAGTGACACCCCAACAGATTTTCATCACAAGCATTGATACTGTAGGTTCAGGATTTGTTCTCAGAGCGAATGGCGCAATTGATAAATACAAGTTTTTTACTTTATCAAAACCTCAACGGCTTGCGGTAGACATCTTTGATGCAAAAAGTTCCCTGACATCCCAATACATTCGATTAAATAAATTCGGGATAGAAAACGCTCGTATTGGAGTATATCCTGACAAATTGCGTATAGTTTTTGACTCGAAAAAGGCAATGTTCCCTAAATTCTCCATTGACAAGATTGACAATGGTCTTCAATTGAGCCTGGGGGATGCAACCGCTAGCTCTTCACAGGGTGTCCCTGCTTCGGAGAATACCAAACAAGCTGAAAGCTCAAAAGATTCAACGGTATCAAAAGTGCCCGCACGAATAGAGGCAATTGATTTCAGCATCGTTGAAGGCTTTTCCAGACTATCCGTGACGAAGACCGAAAGCTGCGAATTGGAAGAGCCTACTAAGTCTGCTAATGGTATTCTGCTTACCTTTAAGGATTGCATACTTCCCAAGAGGCTGCAGCGTCATTTTGATACTTCCGCTTTCAACGGCAGTGTAAAAAAACTCACCCCCTACCAAGGACGGGTAAAGGGAAGGTATGATGCAAAAATATTGGTGACTTTGCGAGAAGACGCCCCTTATACGATTAAAAAGGATGGATCAAAAATAACTCTTGATATTAAGAATCCGGAGGTAGCTTCTAAGGCAGAATCGATATCACAAAAATCCCCTGCAATAGTTTCTGGCCTTTCAGTTGATGAAAATAATGCTCCTCAGACTCCACAGTTATATCCTCATGTTAAGAGAAAAAGAGATTTCAGTCATGATGTAATCAATGCTACAACAGTAGAGAAAAAAACAGAGAAAAAAGTATATACCGGAAAGCGTGTAACACTTGAATTTGCAGATGCAGATATACGAAAAATATTCCAGTTAATTGCTGAAGTCAGTAATAAGAATATTTTAGTCGGAGATGACGTTACTGGAACAATAAGCATAAAACTTGTTAATGTTCCTTGGGATCAAGCATTAGATGTTATTCTAAGGACAAAAGGACTTGATAAAAAAGAAGAAGGCAACATCATGATTATTCGTCCAGCAGGCAAGATTGCTTCGATTGCTGACGAAGAGATGGCAGCCAAAAAAGCGTATGAAAGAACACTAGAGTTAAGAACAAAAGTTTTTGATATCAATTTTGCCTCCGTTGCGGATGTTGCAGGACAATTTAACTCGTATAAAAGCGAACGTGGTACGATTTCCATAGACAGCAGGACAAACAGAGTAATTGTAAATGATATACAACCAGCTATAGAGAAGATGACAGATCTGTTGAAAGAACTTGATATTCCCGAAAAGCAAGTTTTGATAGAAGCAAGAATTGTTGAAGCGACCTCTAGTTTTACACAAGATCTCGGTATTCAATGGGGAATACATGCCCGCGATGGTTCAGCTTCCTTCTTGGGTATTAGTAGCCTTGATACCGGATTTGGCGGAATCATAACTAATATTCCACCAACGACAGGATTCCAGTCAGCGACAACAGCAGGAGGGTCCATGGGTCTTTCCTTCGGAAAGCTGACAAGCAATCTGAAGATCGATCTGCGACTTTCTGCTGCGGCTGAGGCGGGGCAAGTCAAAATAATATCAACTCCCAAAGTGGTTACCTTGAACAATAAGGCAGCAAAGATATCACAAGGGCAGATGATACCATATTCAACCGTTTCAGCTGAAGGAACGAAAACAGAGTTTGTAGAAGCTGCACTTACCCTCGAAGTGACGCCCCATATAACAGCAAGTGGTGCCGTTTCCATGAAAATTAAGGCATCGAATAACTCTGCTGGAAGTGCAGCAACCGGCGTTGCTCCTCCTATCAACAAAAAAGAAGCAACTACTGAACTTCTTGTCCAAAATGGTGAGACAACAGTTATAGGTGGTATCTATGTAGATACTGATAGTAAGACTGACAGTGGTGTGCCATTCCTCATGGATATTCCGTTGTTAGGATGGCTCTTTAAATCTAATAATCAGAAGAAATCAAAGAGTGAACTTTTGATTTTTATAACTCCGAAAATTGTGAGTTAACAAATAGAATTAAGGTTGTACCGTTACGATTTACCTAAAGGAGGACATATGAGTTTTCTACGGTTATTGATGGTTTCTATTTGTATTGCATTTACTGCGATAATTTCCGGGTGTGGCGGTGGCGGTGGTGGCGGTGGCGATTCGGACACCAGCGGATCTTTATCTGTTTCTTCTACAGTTTCTGGATCTCAAATTATTGCGACTGCAAAGTACTCGAATTCTGCATATTCGAATCTGAGCGGTCTTAAAGTCGCTTTTACAACTGATCAACCCGGCTTGGTTGAGGGCAAAACTGTTTCAGTGGACAGTTCAGGAACTGCTATTGCCGTTCTCACGATAATCGGTGTTCCTTCTGCATCAACCGTTAATGTAATCGCTTCAACCGGAAATCTCAAAGCTTCCTCTTCAGTAGCACTTACTTTGCCTGGATTGGCTTTGTCCTTGAGTAACTCGACCGTCAGTCTCGGGATGCCACTTATCGCTACTGCGACCTATTCAAACCCTCACGCATCCACTTTGAGGGGTGTTAAAATCACTTTCTCCTCTGATAAAACAGGATTGTTCGACACGCAGACTGTTGAAACTGATGATACCGGTAAGGCTACAGCAATCATGGTACCCAAAAATACAATAACTGCCCAGACAAATGCAATTATCTACGCCAAACGAGATACTCAGACGCAGTATTCCACCGTCAGTGTTAAACCTGAAGGGCTGAAACTGTCCGCACCAGCTGATGCTTCACATGATATTGAATCATTGGTAAGTGGTGTTGTGGAGTTTATTCCAAGCGGTGTTGAAAATTTTGCTGTTCTAACAACGGGTGACGGCCTGCCGCTTGCGAACAAGCAGGTCACCATCGGTGTACAAACTATAATTGGAAGCGAAGGATCAAACGTAGTTTTCTGGGAAAACTATCCTGCTTCTTCATACCAAGGAACTTCTATAAAGATAAATACCGACTCGTCCGGGAAATGTCCTCTACAGGCTTCCGTGCTCGCAGCATTCTCAGGTGAAGTACCAGGGGGAAAACACAGTGATATAATTACTGTTGTCTGGAAAGTAACCTATGAGTCTCCTTCGGGCACCATCGTTGGGTACGCGTCGACAATGTATACTGTAAACGTGACCGGGCCTGAGGAAGAAGAAGCCACTACGCCCTAATAATAAGCAAAAGAGAAATTTGATTCGAAAACGAACGCCAGGGGTGACCCTGGCGTTCGTTTAGGAAAATGCGATTTTCCGATTGGAGCTAATAATGCTGCGTTATATCACTTCTGGTGAATCTCATGGTCCTCAGCTAACGGCAATTGTAGAAGGTTTCCCTGCCGATTTAACAGTAAGCGAAGAGAAGATTAATAAAGATCTTGCGCGTCGCCAAGGAGGGTACGGTCGCGGCGGCAGAATGAAAATTGAGAAAGATACAGTAGATATACTCGCAGGTGTGCGTTGGGGAAAAACTCTCGGTTCCCCTATAACGCTTGCAATACGTAATCGTGATTGGGAAAACTGGCGAGAAAAAATGTCTACACAGGATACTGATATAGATGAAAGTATACGTGTAACTCGCTCACGTCCTGGCCACGCGGATCTTGCAGGTGTCATGAAATATGGACAGAAGGATGTAAGAAATATTTTGGAGCGCTCAAGCGCGAGAGAAACGGCTATACGTGTTGCCGTAGGGTCGATTGCCAAGGCCTTTCTCTCAGAATTCAAGATATCCATTTTGGGGTATGTTGTTGAATTGGGTGGGATTGCAACGGTTAAGCCCGAAACAGCCATGGATAATTATCAAAACGCAATTCACGAATCTGAATTTTATACCTTCGATTCCGCTGCTGAAAACAGAATGAGAACACTTGTGGACAGGGCTAAAGAATCCGGTGATTCTGTTGGGGGGATAGTTGAAGTTACTGTTTCCGGAGTGCCTGTAGGCTTGGGTAGTCATGTCCATTGGGACAGAAAACTTGATGCTCGACTTGCAATGGCGGTGATGAGTATTCAAGCGATAAAGGGTGTTGAAATCGGTATGGGAATTGAGTGCGCGAGGAGGCCGGGTTCCCTTGTCCATGATGAAATTTACTACGATTCATCAAGAATCGCTCGTGGTGAACATACAGGATACTACAGAAAGACAAACAATGCCGGAGGAATAGAAGGGGGAATATCTAACGGTGAGGATATTGTGATACGTGCAGCGATGAAGCCGATTCCAACTCTGTACAAGCCCCTGATGTCTATAGACTTGTCAACAAGGGAGCCAATAGAGGCAACGGTTGAGCGTTCCGATGTCTGTGCGGTTCCTGCAGCGGCGGTAGTGGCTGAAGCTGTCATCGCTTTTGAAATTGCCAATGCTTTCATCGAAAAGTTTGGTGGGGATTCTATGGAGGAGATACAAAGGAACTATTCTGGATATATCGAATATCTGAAGAGTATTTAGAAATGTCGACGATTTTTCTTACAGGATTCATGGGGACCGGAAAAAGCACGGTTGGGAAAATAGTAGCTTCGAAGCTCGGTTACATTTTTGTCGATCTCGATTCATGTATAGTCGAAAGAGAAAAATGTTCAATTAATGAAATATTTTCGAAAAAAGGGGAGGCTTACTTCCGTAAGATCGAGAGAGAACAACTTCTTTGTTTATTAGGAAAGAAATTTCAGGTTGTCTCCACAGGGGGGGGCGTTGTTATTGCCCCGGAAAACAGGCTGGACATGAGACGTTCGGGGGTAGTGATTAATCTTGTTGCTGAACCGGAGATTTTACTCAAGAGGCTGAGTGTTGAAACGGAACGTCCTTTGCTGCATGGTGCAAAGAGTCTGGAAATAATAAAGAAAATGCTTTCCGAACGAGAAAATTGGTATGCGGACGCCGACATTAGAATTGACACGTCTGAAAAAAACGTGGAAGATGTGGTCCGTGAAATTTTGGTGTACTTGGAGACGCGATTGTGAAGGCCGACAATCTTACCGTTCATTTCGGACAAAGAAGCTATGAGATTCATTTCGGCGAGGGGATACTAGCTGAAATAGGTGAGTTGAGCAGGTCTCTTTCGCTCGGAGAGAAGGTTGTCGTTATTACGAATCCTGCTATAGGCAGCCGATATTCCGAGGTGGTGAGCTCTTCGTTGAAGAGTGCAGGTTTTACAGTAGCTACACATGAAATACCCGATGGAGAATCGTATAAATGCAGTGAGACTTTAAACAGTATCTATGATTCACTCATTACGGCTGGCCTGACCAGAGATTCTTTTCTCGTAGCTTTAGGTGGTGGAGTTGTTGGAGACATTACAGGTTTTGCCGCATCAACCTATCTGAGGGGAATTCCCTTTATTCAGGTGCCGACGTCGCTTCTGGCACAGGTTGACAGCAGTGTGGGTGGAAAAACGGGGATCAACCACCCCTTGGGGAAAAATCTGATAGGCGCGTTTTACCAGCCGTGTCTGGTAATGATAGATATCGCTACTCTCGAAACTCTCCCTGAACGTGAATACATCAGCGGCTTGGCTGAGGTAATCAAATACGGAGTCGTATGTGACAGGAGTTTCTTTGATTTCCTTGTTGAAAACCGTGACGAAATAGTAAAAAGAGATCCTGATTGTCTTGTTCATGTAATTCGAACCTCTTGCGCCCTGAAGGCTTCTATCGTAGAACAGGATGAAAAAGAAGGCGGGTATCGAGCAATACTCAATTATGGACATTCTTTTGCCCATGCCATTGAAGGTATAACGGAATATTCCAGATTCCTGCACGGCGAGGCTGTCGCAATGGGGATGGCAAGGTCAGCTATCTTGTCTGAGATGAAGGGATACGCATCCTCGGAAGACACGCAGAGAATCATTGATCTGATTCGTTCGATGAATCTTCCTGTAGAATTGATTCCATTTCCTGCATTGTCATACCGTCGGTTGATGCAACGGGATAAGAAGGTACGCGATGGCGGAATACATTTCGTGTTTAACAGGGGAATCGGTGGCGCAGTAATAGAAAAGGTATCAGACTGGGATTTTCTGCTCAGAAATGTTTCTGCATGAGGTGTGGTAATGGAAAAGGAATCGACATCTTTCTGGACTGATATTAAAAAGTATGAGGATATCCTTGTCAAAGATCCGAAATCCTATTGCTTTGCGCCCTTGTCCGAGTTGTATCGAAAGCTTGGATTGCTTGATGACGCACTAGGCGTTGCGCAGCGGGGAACAGATATTCATCCCGAATACATCGGTGGATACATGGCTCTCGGCCGCGCCTATTTTGAAAAAGGGATGAAGGATAAAAGCAAGGAAGCACTTGAACGTGTTGCGAAGGCTACACCAGAAAATATTCTCGCGCAGAAGATTCTTTCCCAGATTTATATTGAAGAAGGTAACACTCAAGCCGCAGAGAAGGCTTTGCAGCTTCTGGTCACCTTTTGTCCCGAGGATGTCGAAAGTCGTCTTACCCTGGAGGCAATGCGAAAATCCGTCACCTCCAAGGAAGATATCGTTCCAGTATCCGCAGAAGATAATGATATCTCTGTCGAAACGGCTGCAGATGATTTTTTCGACGATGCTGGTTTTGCTTGGGAAACGGAAACTGCATCCACAGAGCAGATAGAAGACGATTCCCGCGAAGATTTTGATTCCGAAGATTCATTTTTGCGGTTCGAAGAAGTTGATGATGATGAAGAGATAGGGGCTGCAGAAATCGTTCCTCAACCTTCTCCTTTGCCGACATTAACTTTGGCCGAGCTTTACGCTTCGCAGGGATTTAAGAGACAGGCGCTTGCCGTTTATGAGGAGTTGATGAATAGAGAACCGGAAAATCAGCTCCTTAACGAACGTGTAGATTCATTGCGACGTCTTCTGGATGAGGATTCTGAGGCTCCGATTCAAGTATCGGAAGAAATGGTGACCTCTCAGATTGAGTCACAAGGCGAGCCCGTATCAGCTGCCGGTGAAAAAAATTTATACCGTGAAGAAGAAAAAAGCCGTGAGCAGATGATTCTTGAAACTCTCGAGGTCTGGCTTAATTCCATCAGGAGGGCAAAGGAATGTCGTTAAAGAATACTCTTAAGGATATTGTGGAACGGGTCGATGGTGGACTTGGGGCTGTCATCATCGGATATGATGGCATTCCACTTGAAGAGTATCTGACAGACGAAGCTCCTCTCGACTTGCAGGTGCTTGCGATTGAGTATGCAACTGTCCTTAAGGAGATCAAAAAGGCGGTCGAAGTCTTGAATACAGGAATAATGGAAGAAATTTCAATCAATACTGATGTTACACGTGTTGTAATCCGCATGATTGATGATGATCTTTTTGTCGTCTTTGCACTTTCAAGTGACGGAAATTTCGGCAAAGCACGATATGTTTTAAAGAGTCGTGTTCCCTTTTTGAAGGGAATCCTTCAATGATGGTGAGGGTTGACATGGTGTGGAAAGAACGGATTGGAAAGTTCGTTGAAAGGCTTTTGAATCCGTTTTTTTTTGCCGAGGTTAATCTAATCAAGTGAGAGTTCTATGAAGATACTTGTCCTCCATGGACCAAATCTGAACCTGCTGGGAACGCGTGAACCGGATGTGTATGGAACCCTTAGCCTTTCTGATATCAATAGTGCAATTTGCCGGTTATCAAATGAGTTGGGGTGCAGCGTTGAAATAGCTCAGTCCAACTCTGAGGGAGAACTGATTGATAGAATTCAGTCGGCAATAAACGTTTTCGATGGAATTGTCATCAATCCCGGGGGGTATACCCATACGAGTGTTGCGATTCGTGACGCGTTGTCGGCTGTTTCCCTGCCGACTGTTGAGGTTCACTTGTCAAACATCCACAGTCGTGAAGCATTTCGAGCGCACAGTTTTATTGCCCCGATTGCTGTCGGACAGATCTGTGGATTTGGAATGGACAGTTACCTTCTGGGACTGAGGGCACTCGTTTCACACCTGATGAAAAGAAAATAGGGAATAAATTAAAGTTAATAATGAAAAAATTGTCGGTCCAATTCCTGCCTATAAATTGATTGTATTACGAGGATGCTTGTGATAAAAAACAGGGTCGCCGCTGCCAGAGCCTTTCTGCAGCGGTTTGATGTTGATGCGATTCTTTTTTCAGACATCAAGGATGTCAGGTATTTGTCTGGTTTTTCCGGAAGTGAGGGAGTGCTGCTTCTGGGTGATACGGAAGTTTTCCTCTTCACCGATTCACGCTACACAACTCAGGCCGCTAAAGAGGCTTCAGGTTGTACAATTATCGAATGCAGCAACAAGACTGCCGAAATCGCATCCCGGATAGTGAGTTTCGGTTCATGTAATCTCGGTTTCCAGGCAGAAAATATCACGGTTGCATTTTATGAAGAATTGCATCGTTCCTTGCCTGAAGTTCGACTTGTTTCAGTAGGGACTGAAACAGGATCGTTGCGCAGTGTCAAAGATTGCTCTGAGATAGAGACCCTCGCAAAAGCCGCGGCTATTGCATCGGAATCGTTCGAGGATATTCTCTCAATGATTCGGCCCGGCATTTCAGAAAAAGACGTTGCCTTGCAGTTGGAAATTACCCTTCGTGCAAAAGGCGCGGATGGCAAATCTTTCGATTTTATCGTCGCTTCAGGTGAGAGGGGAGCTCTTCCACACGGAAGGGCGAGCGAAAAGCTGCTGAGTTCCGGTGAGCTGGTTACCGTGGATTTCGGGGCAACTCTTGACGGGTATGCATCCGATGAAACCGTTACGATTGCTGTGGGTGAGGTGAATGCGAGGCAGCGTGAAGTTTACCAAATAGTTAAAGATGCCCACGACATGGCCATTGAAGCTGTACGACCGGGCGTAGCCTTGAAGCACCTTGATGCATTGGCGCGTGATTATATTTCAAAAAAAGGATTCGGTGATTTTTTCCGGCATGGACTCGGGCATGGCGTCGGGCTTGACGTTCATGAGAAACCCGTAGTATCCTTCCGCAGCGAAGGCGAGGTTGTAGCGGGTATGGTGTTTACGATAGAACCCGGTATATATATGCCGGGGTGGGGCGGCGTACGAATTGAAGATACGGTATGCGTTACGTCGAATGGGTGTTCGTTGTTGACAAAGGTTTCCAAAGAATTGATTGTACTCTGATTGCCCTGCTGAAGAATATCGTATCGGACAGTTTTTATGCTGGATGGCACGAAAAAAGGAGAAGTTGAATGGATATTAAGGATCTGAAGTCGCTGATAAAGATGGTTACAGACACTGATATCACCGAATTCAAACTTGAGGTAGCCGGAGAAAAGATTTGTATTCGAAGGGGAAAGGTACCTGAAACGGTAAGTTATGTTCTCCCGCAACCTATGACAACCCCCCAGGTTACGCTGGATATGCCGGAAAAGGTAGATGTGGCGAAGCCGGCCACCCCTGTTTCCGAAAAGTCACAGCCCATCACTTCACCGATTGTCGGGACTATATATCGTGCACCCGCGCCTGACGCTCCCCCCTACGTGGAAGTCGGGCAGGTAGTGGAAAAGGGACAGGTTCTGTGTATTGTCGAAGCAATGAAGTTAATGAACGAAATTGAAGCGGAATTCAGGTGCCGGATTATGAAGATATGCAAAGAGAACGCGCAACCTGTTGAATACGGTGAGACACTTTTCCTGGTGGAGCCGCTCTGACCGTCGCCATTCCGACCCGTTAACAGAATATTTCCGGGAGAGGTGAATTTCAGGGCCGACAGGAGACTAGCGGATGTTTCATAAAATACTCATAGCGAACCGGGGCGAGATTGCCCTGCGCATTATCAGGGCTTGCAAAGAGCTCGGAATCAAGACGGTTGCTGTTTATTCGACAGTCGATACGGATTCCCTCCATGTCAAGCTTGCTGATGAAAGTGTTTGTATTGGTCCAGCTCCGAGTATGCAGAGCTACCTTAATATTAATGCCATCATCAGCGCAGCGGAGTTGACCGACTCAGAGGCGATTCATCCCGGATATGGCTTTCTTGCGGAGAATACGGCTTTTGCGGAGATATGCGAGAATTGCGGCATCACTTTTATCGGACCGTCTTCCGAGAGCATGCGCCTGATGGGCGATAAGATAAGCGCTCGACAGGCGATGATAAAGGAAGGAATTCCCATATTGCCAGGCACCACGGATGGCGTCCAAGGAGTTAACGAGGCCATCACAATCGCAAAGAAAATAGGATTTCCAGTCATCATAAAAGCGTCGGCTGGTGGCGGCGGCAGAGGAATGAAGATTGTACATTCTCCGGCGGCCCTTCCAAACGCCTTTGCAACGGCCAGAGCAGAAGCGCAGGCGGGTTTCGGTAATCCCGAGGTCTATATCGAAAAGTACTGCCAGCAGCCGCGTCACGTTGAAATTCAACTCCTTGCGGACAAGCACGGAAATGTTGTCCACCTTGGTGAACGTGACTGCTCCATCCAAAGGCGTCACCAGAAACTCATTGAAGAATCTCCCTGCACTTTGATCACTCCCGAGTTACGTAAGGAGATGGGGGATGCGGCCGTCCGTGCAGCAAAATCAGTAGGGTACAACAGTACCGGTACCGTTGAGTTCCTCGTCGATACCGACAACAATTTCTATTTCATGGAAATGAACACCCGGATCCAGGTCGAGCACCCGGTCACGGAAATGGTTACCGGAATTGATATAGTTCGAGAACAGATCCGTTCCGCCGCAGGTCTTAAGCTTCGCTATAAACAGGGCGACATAAAAATAAAAGGGCATTCGATAGAGTGCCGTATTAATGCCGAAGACCCCGTGACGTTCACTCCGTGTCCCGGCAAGATAACGTCGTATCATACGCCTGGAGGTCTCGGCGTGCGGGTAGACTCCTTTGTCTACGATCAATACACGGTCTTGCCCCATTATGACTCGCTGGTCTCCAAGCTGATTGTCCATGCGGAGACTCGCGATGATGCGATACAAAGGATGATTCGAGCGCTTGATGAATACATAATTGATGGTATAAAGACAACAATACCATTCCATAAAAGAATCATGGCGAACAAGGACTTTATCGAAGGAAATTTTGATACCGGTTTTCTCGAAAGGATGGTGTTGAAGTAAGATGGACTTCCCGGAAGAACTCAAATACAGTAAAGAACATATATGGGTAAGGGTAGAAGGGAGTAGGGCATACATCGGAATAACCGACTATGCCCAGGAGGAATTGGGGAAAATCACATCCATTGAACTCCCCGAGGTTGGTGATGAGATTGAACAGGAAGATTCTTTCGGCTCCATAGAGGCAAGAAAGACGGTGGCGGAGCTTTACGCGCCTCTCAGCGGCCCGGTGCTGGAAGTAAATGTTGAGTTGCTGGACAATCCCGCACTCCTGAATGAAGACCCCTATGACAGCGGCTGGATAGCCGTTATTTCCATTGAAGATCCGGAAGAGCTCAACCTGTTGCTTTCAGCTGATGAGTACGGGGACACTCTCGGTGAGTTTGATTGAATAGCATTTGATTTATCATCGAGAGTATCCTCTCGATGATTGTATCGGATATATACAGTGTCGCTTCGTGTCGGACAAATCGATTACGCAAATTGCACCCCAATATTCACGGCACTGCGGAATAATTTTGATTGCAGCGCCTACCGCTTCATACATGGAGTCCCGTCCCGGCTGAACCTGCTTCTTTCAGAAGGAAAAATCGATCTCAGTCCTTCTTCCTCCATTGCGTATGGGAGGTCGTGCGAGAATTACCTTCTTCTGCCCGATCTTTCGATAACCGCGGATGGACCGGTCAAGAGCGTTCTTCTGTTTTCCCGCCTCCCCCTTGAATTGCTCGATGGCAAGAAGATATGCCTCACTTCCGCTTCGGAAACGTCGGTTATCCTTCTGAAGATAATCCTTGAAAAATATTATGGTTTCACAAATCGATTTCTCACCAGGAGAGTTGAGAATCCGGCGGATGCATTGTGTGACTGTACCGCTGTTTTGGTGATAGGGGACACCGCTCTCAAATGGGCGTCTTCCAACCTTTCCCTGTATCAATACGATCTTGGTGAAGTATGGCGTTCTCTGACCGGACTGCCGTTTGTCTTTGCCTTATGGATACTCAGAAAAGATGCCGCAAAAGCCAAGTGTGAAGAGGCTGCACGGATAAGCAAACAACTCAGGGAAGCCAAGAGAATAGCGTTCTTTTCATTGGAGAGCATTGCAGCGGATTGCTCAGAACGGGCCTGGATGGACGTGGAAACTCTGATTTGTTACTGGAAAAGTATTTCCTACGACCTGTCGACGAGGCATATTGATGGTGTTAAAGCTTTCTTTCGTGGTGCGATGGAGGTGGGCATCCTTGCAAAGGAGCCAGAAATAGGATTCTTTGCCGCGCCAGGGGGGTAGTGCCCAGAAGCATGTGATTCTATTTTGGACGTCGCCCTCAAGGATGTTTCGAGTGAGAACTGCCAAGGACGGCATATGCAGCAGGTAAGAGGATACAATCGGTTATTGCCGAAAAGCACAAAAAGGGGAGGTTTATGCCCTCCCCTTTGAGTTCGCCGTATTCGAAAATAAACTATTTCTTCTTTCCTGCTGCCTTCTTGGAAGCCTTGAGAGGGTTGATCTTCAAGTCTTCCGTCTTTATTTCAACCTTAACATGGGTTGCAAAGTTGCAGATTCCTAAAGACCACTTCTTGGCTGGAGCGGGGTATGCGCTGCAAACTTTACCTATTGATCCGTCAACAATTCTTTCACAACCTTCGCAGTTTTCAACTATGGTCTGGCATGAGCCTTCGCTGAAAATGCAACCCTGTTTTCCCCAGAATGTACACTCGGTACCTGGGAGTACCGTCTGACACTGCATTGCGCATCCTCCTATTCTACGTCCGTAATCAAAAGTATTTGATTCACTGTAGCAATTCTGAAAGAAAAATGTCAATAAGAAAAAAACCGGTGAAAATCCTTTCCCTTGACTCTCTGGTGTCAGATATATTACCCTGATTTTCAGTTCTTACCGCCTCTTGAATGGGAATGGAAGAAGTTTTTAGGGTATTTTAAGCGGCGCGCTCTTCGGTGATGTATCCCAGCGGATCGAGAAATCCTTGATTGATTGATTCGTGTGTATCCTGTAGTTTCTGAATCAAAGGGAGGGCATATGGGAAATATTGTCTTCGGCACTTCCGGTTGGCGCGGAATTTTGTGCGAAGATTTCACCTTTGCTAACGTGAGGACGGTCATCAAGGCTATTGCGGACCACGTGAGTGCATTGGGAGATGGCAAAAATGGTCTGGTAGTCGGTTATGACACCCGTTTCATGGGTAAGCGCTTTGCGCTGGAAGCTGCGAGGGTGCTTGCGGATGCCGGAGTAAAGGCCTACCTCTGTGACCGGGATACCCCCACACCGGTTATTTCTTATGCAATCCTTGAGCGTAAAGCTGCCGGCGCCGTCAATTTTACAGCCAGCCACAACCCTTACAATTATAACGGCATCAAATTTTCCCCTTCATGGGGAGGTCCGGCACTGCCCGAGACAACGCGTGATATCGAAAAACGCGCCAATGAACTGCTTGCGCAAACCGGGGACAAGGGGCCCGGAATGAACGGCGCGCCGCAGACCGGGCTTATCACTGAAATCAATCCTCGGGATTCCTATCTCAAGACACTCGAGAGCAAGATAGATTTCGAGGCTGTCGCCAAACTTGGAAGCATTGCGGTCAACCCCCTTTTCGGGACGGGCAGGGGGTATCTTGATGGGGCGCTCCTGCGGCACAAAGCACGGGTGCACGTGATCAACGGCCTTCCTGATCCCTATTTTGGCGGGTTTCCGCCTGAACCGGCGGAACTGTATATCCAGGACTTTATTTCCCTGGTGAAGAAAGACCCGGAGATACGACTCGGCCTCGCCACTGACGGTGACGCCGACAGATTCGGCATCGTTGACGGAGACGGGACCTATATCGAACCCAATTATATTATCGCCCTGCTTCTTGACTACCTGGTCAGGGTCAGGCGCATGAGCGGTGGCGTGGCCAGGAGCGTCGCAACATCCCATCTGGTCGACGCAGTCGCGGCAAAGCACGGCATTCAAGTTTTCGAGACACCTGTCGGCTTCAAATACATTGGAGAACTCATCAGCCAAGACAAGATAATAATCGGCGGAGAAGAGAGCGCCGGACTTTCAATTCAGGGTCATGTGCCGGAAAAGGACGGGATTCTCGCCTGCTTCCTGGTTGCGGAAATGATGGCCCATGAGGGGTGTTCTCTGCGGGAACTGCTGGATCGTTTGTACGTTGAGGTGGGACGTTTCATCACGAAACGCGAGAACATAACCCTGTCTCCTGAAGTGGAACAAGGGTTTGCGAACAAGATGAAGTCAATTCCGGCCTCCTTTGCCGGCACAAGAGTCGCCGATATAATAACCCTGGACGGCACGAAGTGCATTCTTGATGACGGCTGCTGGCTCCTGTTCCGCAAATCCGGCACTGAACCTGTGGTGCGCTTGTACGGTGAGGCTTCGTCAGAAGAGAAGCTCAAGGCGATTATTGCCGCAGGCAGGGATTTCATTTTATCATAGCGGTTCTTCATTCCGGAACACTTCGGTTTTCCGGTTTTGAATGTGAGGCGACAATCTGAGAGGCACACATTCGCATCTAAAAATACAACCTGTTGGAGGTTTGCATGTGGGATTATACGGACAAGGTACGGGAGCATTTCCTGAATCCGAAAAACGTCGGTGAGATAGCGGACGCCGATGCTGTGGGTGAGGTGGGGAGCCTTGCATGTGGGGATGCCCTCAAGCTTTACCTGAAGCTTGATGAGAAAAAAGAGCGAATTGTGGACGCAAAGTTTCAAACTTTCGGGTGCGCTAGCGCCATTGCTTCTTCTTCGGCACTGACGGAAATTATTAAGGGCAAGACCCTTGATGAAGCCATGAATGTTTCCAACCAGGAAATCGCTGAATTTCTCGGCGGGCTTCCGGAAGAGAAGATGCACTGCTCTGTCATGGGCCAGGAAGCACTGGAAGTAGCCATCGCCAAGTACCGGGGTGGACCTGTCCCCGGACATGAACATATCCAACCGGAGATGGAAGGGGAGGTCGTCTGCAAATGCTTCGGCATAACCGATGAGTTTCTGAAAAAAGTGATACGGGAGAACAAACTGCACACCGCGGAACAGGTGACCCATTTCACCAAGGCGGGCGGCGGCTGTGGCGGCTGCATTCCGCAGATCAAGGAATTGATTGCTCAGGTCATGGGCGAACAGCCAAAAGAGGAGAAGAAGAAGCCTGTCAAGCTCTCCAATCTCCGCAAGATGCAACTCATCCAGGAAATCCTGGAGAATGACGTACGGCCGCTGCTCTGGGCGGACGGTGGGGATCTCGAGCTTATCGATATCGACGGGAGCACCGTGCAGATTGCTTTCCGCAAGGCCTGCGCCGGCTGTGTTTCCTCCGGTCATACCGCTAAGTTCGTGGAACAGAAACTTCGCGAGTCGGTTGCCGATGACATTCGAGTTGAGGAGGTGGAGGGGTGAAAGAAATTTATGCTGACAACAACGCCACCACCAAGGTCGATGAGGCGGTCTTCGAGGAGATGCGCCCCTATTTCTGCGAACTGTACGGCAATCCCAGTTCCATGCATTTCTTTGGCGGCCAGGTACAGAGAAAGATAGACGAGGCCAGAAAGCGAACGGCGGATCTGCTCGGTGCGCTTCCGGAGGAGATCATCTTCACCGCCTGCGGCACAGAGAGTGACAACGCTGCGATCCGCTCGGCTCTGGAGACCTATCCGGAGCGGCGGCACATCATAACCACCAGGGTCGAACACCCCGCGGTCCTGACCCCATGCCGGAACCTTTCGAAACGGGGATACCGCGTTACTGAACTGTCGGTGGACGGAGAGGGTAGACTTGACCTAGATGAGCTGAGTAGGGTCATCGACGAAAATACCGCCATCGTGTCGGTCATGTATGCCAACAATGAAACCGGCGTGGTCTTCCCCATCGAGGAAGTGGGCGCCATTGTCAAGGAGAAGGGCGCAATCTTCCATACGGACGCTGTTCAGGCTGTCGGCAAGATTCCTCTCAACATGGCCGAGTCGACGGTTGACATGCTGGCGCTGTCGGGTCACAAGCTTCATGCCCCCAAGGGAATCGGCGCCCTGTATGTCCGCAAGGGGACGCCTTTCCGTCCCTTCCTCGTCGGCGGTCACCAAGAGAGAAGCCGCCGTGCAGGAACAGAGAACACCGCCGGCATTATTGCGCTCGGCAAAGCGTGCGAACTGGCATCACGGCACCTTGAAGACGAAAACACCAGGGTAAAGGCGATGCGGGACCGTCTGGAAGGGGAGATCCTCCGCCTGATCCCCAATGTCAGGGTAAACGGCGGCGCGACTCAACGGCTGCCGAATACCTGCTCCGTGGCTTTCGAATATGTGGAAGGCGAGGCCATCCTCCTCCTCATGAGCGAGAAGGGAATCTGCGCTTCATCCGGAAGTGCCTGCACCTCCGGTTCGCTGGAACCTTCCCACGTTCTCCGGGCTATGGGCGTCCCGTTCACCTGCGCCCACGGCTCGATCCGGTTCTCACTGTCACGTTTCACCACTGACGATGATATCGACACCATCATACGGGAACTCCCCCCGATCATCCACAGGCTGCGGGAATTGTCCCCCTTTGGCAGGGAATTTCTGGCTAAGGGATGACGAAAGAGAACATTCAAGAGTGTCCGTGGCCTTTGCAGCGGTAGTTTCAGGGCGGGAAATTCCCGCCCTGATTATTTACGGGGGATGGACACACACCGGGGAACATGAACGGGGGGGATTCTGAAAGGCGTGATGAGAAAAGCTTCAGCAATCGTACAAATAATAGTCATACTGCTGATCGTAGGGTTTGGAACCTACCACCTGTACCAGGGAAACTTTGAAGTCAGCATCGCAACCATGCCGTTTCTTCTGGTCTACTACGTATTTGTAATCGGACTGCGCAAAAAAGAAGATGGGAACAACGACTGACTACCCATCTTTGCAGAGGGTCAGCAGTGCTTCCAGCACATCGGTAACGGTCAGAATGCCGACCAGTTCTCCTTCACTGCTTACAACGCACAGGCAGGAGAGTCGCCTGTCATGGAGAAACCGGGCCGCCTCCCGTATGTCGGCCTTGGGCAGGACCGTATAGGGGTCCCGGATCATCGCCTCCTTGACGGGGATTTTTGACAGGAGATAGTGAAGCTCCCAGGTGTCCAGCGAGGTCGCTTTACCCGGAGTAGATTTGCTGATGGAACCCTCGGTCAGCAGCCCGACGAGTTTTCCCTTGTGCATGACGGGCAGGTAGGGGATGCGCTCTTCTTTCATGATGTGGGTCGCTTCCATGATGGAGGAATCGTCTTCGATGGTAATCGGCTTTTTCATCCATTGAGTCACTGTCGTCATGGCAACCTCCAACCGTTACATTCCAAGGAAAGCCTTTTTCACGTGTTCGTCATTGAGTAGATCTTCTCCCCTGCCGGTGAGCACCACACGCCCCGTTTCCAGGACATAGCCGCGATGGGCGATGCGGAGGGACTGGTAGACGTTCTGTTCCACCAAAAGAATAGTGACCCCCTGTCGGTTGATCTCCCGGATGATATCGAATATGTCTTTTACCAGCAGGGGCGCGAGTCCGAGGGACGGTTCATCCAGAAGGAGAAGCCGGGGATTGGCCATGAGCCCGCGGGCTATGGCGAGCATCTGCTGCTCACCACCGGACATGGTTCCGCCCAGCTGTTTTTCCCGCTCCCGCAGACGGGGAAAAAGGGAAAATACCCGTTCGATATTTTCTTTCCGCTCCCGTTTCGCGTTCTTCGTGTACGATCCCATCCTGAGGTTTTCCCGAACGGACATCTCGGGGAAGATCCTCCTTCCTTCCGGGACCTGGACAACACCAGTTTCCACGACGGCATGGGGCTCAAGCCGGGTCAGGTCATGACCGGCAAAAGAGATTGTTCCGGAATCAGGCGATACCAGCCTCGAGATGTTTTTGAGGGTTGTCGACTTGCCGGCCCCGTTGCTTCCCAGCACCGTGACAATTTCCCCTTCGTTCACCTCCAGGTCCACGTCCCACAGCACCTTCAGGTCGTCATAGCTGAAGTTCAGCTTATCTATCTTAAGCATGGCTTTCCCCCAGATAGGCGTCCACAACCTCCTGGTTTGCCACGATTTCCGCGGGGGTGCCTTCAGCCAGCTTCTCTCCCGAATTCAGGACGACTATGCGATCGGAGATGCGCATGATAGCCTTCATGTCGTGTTCGATGACCATCTGGGTGATGCCGCGGGCTTTTATTTCCAGGATCAACCGTATAATCTCTTCACTTTCCGCAGGATTCAATCCCCCCATAACCTCGTCCAGAAGCAGCAGTTCGGGTTTCGTTGCAAGGACCCTCGCCATCTCGAGTTTTTTTCGCTCACCGATGGGGAGTCCTCCGGCAATGAAATGGGTCTTTTGTTCCATGCCGACCACGCTCAGTTGTTCCATGGCGATGTTTCGTGCATTTGCCAGAGAATTGGTGCGGCACAGCGCTCCGACCATCACGTTGTCCAGAACCGTCATCTTGACCAACGGTCTGACTTTCTGCCAGGTTCTGGCCATTCCCAAGCGGCATACCCGGTCAGGCTGCAGACCGGTGATGGGGTGACCCTTGAAGAAAATTTCACCCCGGGACGGCGGGTAGTATCCGGTAATACAGTTGAACAGAGTGGTTTTCCCGGCCCCGTTCGGCCCGATGAGACCTTTGATCATTCCCGGTTCCATGGCGAAGGAGATATCCGAATTTGCCGCAAGTCCGCCGAAGAACTTGCTCACGTGCTTCAGTTCCAGGATAGCGCTCATGCCGCTTTCCTCCTCTTTCCGGTAAGTATCTTCCGGAGAAAGCCGAGAACGCCGTCCGGCATGAACAGAATCACGACAACTACCAGTATACCGTATATCAGGACATGGGCATGGGCCAGGTTCTCCTTGAGGAACTGGCCGACCGGGGAGTCCTCGTTCACCAATCCCGCGGTGATAAGCCCCTGTGTTATGATATTGCTTCTCAGCGCCTCGGAGAGGGGCACGAGCACCAGGGCGCCCACCACCGGGCCGAAGATGGTGCCGATGCCGCCGATGATGCAGATCAGGACAATCTGTACCGACATGTCTAGGGAAAGCACGGTGGTAGGGTCGACAAAGCCTATGTAGACGGCATAGAAGCTTCCCGCCAGGGAGGTGAAGGCCGCCGAGATCGCCAGGGAAAGGTTTTTGTAGAGGCTCGGATTTATGCCCAGCGAATGGGCAGCGTCCTGATCCTCGCGGATGGCCTGGAAACAGTATCCGATCTTGGAGTGCTGCACAATCCATGTAACGGCGATGACCGCCAAAGCGAAAACCAATCCGATATAGTAGAAGGGATCCTTTGTCGTGAAGTCTGTGACAAGAAATGAGCCGAATTGGAGCGGAGGGATGTCGGTTGCGAGAATTCCTTCCGCACCGTTGGTGAAGTCTTTCAGGTTGAGGGCGGTGAGACGCAGAATCTCGGTTGCCGCGATGGAAGCGAGCACGAAATACGGACCTCGGAGCCGGAAGCAGATTGATCCGATAATCAGCGCGGTCAGGATGGATACCGCGATGCCCGCCAGCATGCCGTACCAGGGCGGAACTTCCCTGAACTGCATCAGTATCATGGTCGTATAGGCGCCGGCTCCGAAATATGCGGCATGGCCGACCGAATATTGTCCGGTGTACCCTCCGAGGATATTCCAGCTTTCTCCCATGATCACGCTCAGAAAAATTAGGATCATGATGTGCAGGGCGTAGGGGCTGTCCACCAAAGGAGGGAACAGGAGCAGCGCACCCGTAACCGCAAGGAAGGTCAGGAGGGGCAGAGGAGATACTCTCCTTATGGTGCCGATGATTTCGCCGAAAATACTCATGGTTCCATTCCCTTCACATGCGCGATTTGCCCAGCAGCCCCGAGGGTTTGAAGAGAAGCACCAGAAGGAATATTACGTAGACCAGCACCTCTTTCCACCCCGAGGAGATGTAGACCGCGCCCAGTGATTCGGCGATTCCTATCAGAATTCCGCCCAGCGTGGCGCCGATAACGCTCCCCATGCCGCCGAGGACGGTAATCACGAACGCCTTCAGGGTGAAGGTGCTCCCAATCTGGGGAAAGATGTAGTACGTGGGAGAAATGAGCGCTCCCGCCGTGCCGGCCAGCGCCGCTCCAAGGCCGAAGGCGATTATTGACATGCGTTTTACGTTGATTCCCATGAGCTGAGCCGCCTGCCGGTCCTGGGCGGTGGCCCGGATAGCCTGTCCCATGTCGGTCTTCATCAGGAACCAGTAGAGAACAGCGGTGATGACGGCCGTGATGATGAAGGATATGGCAAGGGGTTGGGAAATGGAGATACCCATCAGGGAAAAGCTGCTTGAAGAGTAATCCGTGGTCAGTATTTTATAGTCGGATGTATAGATCAGCATCATCGTGTTGCTCATGATAAGCCCCAACCCGATGGTCAGGAGTATCTGGTTCTGTGGCAGGGCATTCAGAATCCTGTTAATGAACAACTTCTGCAGGAGACCTCCGAACAGAAACATCACGGGGATGCACACGGCAATGGAGACGAAAGGATCGACTCCCGCCAGGGTGAACAGGTTAAAGGTAAGGTACATGCCGATCATCATGATATCGCCATGCGCGAAGTTGATGATCCGCATCACCCCGAAGATAATGGTCAGCCCGATACCGATGAGCGCATACACCCCTCCTACGAGGATGCCGCTGATGAGCGACTGAACGAAAAGGAGCAACGGCTGTAGTGAAGAACTGTCCATTGATGATTCTCCGGCTATCTCTATCGAAGTCTCCCCGGTCTGCTTATGGACATGAACCGGGGGCTGCCTCTACCGCCATTTGGGGAAAGGATACACCGGCTTTCTGGTAGCGAACTTTGCCGGGAAGACGGTCTCGTACCGGCCGTTCTGCAGTTGCTGCACCAGCATCTGGTGATTGTTCTGGTTGGTGAATCCGGCGTAGTCGCTAAATCGAACCTCTCCCATGATGCCGTTCCATGCCCCGCTCTTCAATCCGGCACGGGTCTTTTCCCGATCTCCCGCGCTCTTCGACGCTGTTTCAGCCATAATCATCATTGCGGCATAGGCGCATGCGGCGTGGTAGGTAGGCTCCTTGCCGAATTTCGCCTTGTACCTGCGCCCGAAATCCGACGCGCCGGGCCAATTCACGTCATCGGTCCACTGGGTGGAAGAGAAGACATTGTTGGAAATCACCTTTTCCCGGGCGAACTCGGCTGTTGTGAAACCCGCCCCACCGCCGAGGAACGCCTTGGGCTGGAGGCCGATTTCCCGCGCCTGGCGCATGATGAGAATGGCGTCCGCCACGTAGGAAACCATGAAGACGAGGTCAGGGTTTTTCGATTTGATTTTGGTGAGGGTGGAGCGGTAGTCGGGGGATCCCTTTGAGTACGATTCGTCGGCCACGATCCGGATTCCCTTCCGGACCGCATACGACTTGGCCGTCGTACTGGTGGATGTCCCGAAGTCGGTATTCTCATAGATAAGCGCCATGGTACTCGGTTTTCCGAGCGTCAGCATGGCATCGATAAGCACCGAGGCATAGACATCGGCAGGGGCATTCAACCGGTAGACCCACTTGTTGCCCTGTCGGGTGATCTCTTCCTTTGCCGCTGCCGGGACCAGGAGGGGAACCTTGTATTTTCCCGCCAATTTCGAGACTGCGTTGGCGCAGGCCGACGTGTAGGGGCCGACCACCCCGGCGACCCGGTCACGGGTTGCGAGTTTTTCCATGGCGCTCATGGCGATCTGCGGCTTGCCCGTGTCGTCCTCCCATTTCAGGTCGACTGCGATACCCTTCTTTTTCAGGTCTTCCTGTGCCAGTTTGATGCCGTTTGTCAGGTTCTCCCCGATTGGCGCCTCGGGGCCGGTCATGGAATTTATCACGCCAATCTTAACCGGTGCGGCCAGGCAGAGCGACGGAATGGTCAAGAAAAGGGTCAGGAGCCACAGAACGCTGTTCTTTTTCATACCAGTAATCTCCTTTGACTACAATAGTGTAATCCTGCCGGGACCTCGCATGATCCCTCGAAAAATGCCAAGGGTAAGAAACGATGCTCACCGGCTATGTTGTCCGCCGTATCGTTATTAGTAGTTGACTTGACGGGAGGGGTACCTTAAAAATCGAATACACATACCATATCTTCATGAAAACCGCAATAACGGCGTTTTACAATAGGCCGGGAGCGAAGAACAGAGGTGTCCAGGGTGGGGTATCGCAACCTTCAGGAGTGTGTCAGGGACCTCGAGCGGCACGGCGATCTGATCAGAATCGACCGAGAAATCGATCCATGTCTGGAGGCGGGGGCCGTGCAGAGGCGCGTCTATCGAGCCGGTGGGCCGGCGCTGCTTTTCACGCGCATCAAGGGGTGCGGTTTTCCCATGCTCGGCAATCTGTTCGGCACGATGGCGCGCATGCGTTTTCTGTTCCGGGACACACTGCGGGCGGTGGAGAAAATCGCTGAACTGAAGAGGGACCCGCTATCCGCGATGCAAAACCCATTCGGATGCCTTGGCCTGGTTAGGCGCATTCCGGATGTTTTCCCCAGAATTGTCCGCTCCGGTCCGGTGCTGGCAAACAGAACCTCAATCAGCAGGCTCCCCCATCTGAAATCATGGCCCGACGACGGTGGCGCCTTTATCACTCTGCCCCAGGTCTACACGGAAAGCCCGTCGTGCCCGGGATGGAGGGGGTCGAACCTGGGGATGTACCGGGTGCAGATCTCGGGTGGGAACTATGTCCGGAACCGGGAGATCGGCATCCACTACCAGATTCACCGGGGCATTGCCGTTCACCATGCCGAAGCCATTCAGCGGGGAGTTCCCCTGAAGGTCAATATTTTCGTCGGCGGACCTCCGGCACTGACCGTTGCCGCTGTCATGCCCCTGCCTGAGGGAATGCCGGAGATCGCCTTTGCTGGTCTTCTGGGAGGGGGAAGGGTGCGGATGATCCATCATCCCGGGATGCTTCCCATCCCGGCCGAGGCCGATTTCTGCATTACCGGTATGATAGAACCCGACCGGCTCCTGCCTGAAGGGCCGTTCGGCGATCACATCGGCTATTACAGCCTGAGCCACGATTTTCCCGTCATCCGGGTGGAGAGCGTCTTCCACCGGCATGACGCCATCTGGCCCTTCACCACGGTGGGGCGTCCTCCCCAGGAGGATTCGGTGTTCGGGGCCTTTATACACGAACTGACCGGGCCGGTGATTTCCTCCGTCATACCGGGCGTAAAGGGGGTCCACGCCGTCGACGCGGCCGGGGTCCATGCCCTGCTCCTGGCCGTGGGGAGCGAGCGTTACGTTCCCTACAGCCGCGAACGGAGGCCCATGGAGTTGCTTGCTCTCGCCAACGCCATCCTGGGACAGGGGCAACTCTCCCTCTCCAAGTACCTGTTCATTGCGGCAGGGGAGGACGCCCCCCTTCTCGAAGCGGGAGATGTCCCTTCCTTCCTGCGCCATGTCCTGGAGCGCGTCGACTGGCGACGCGATCTGCACTTCCAGACCTGTTCCACTATCGACACCCTCGACTATACGGGTCCCTCTCTCAACCAAGGCTCCAAGGTGGTCGTGGCCGCGGCCGGGCCGACGATCCGGGAACTTCCGACGGAGGTCCCGGGCGAACTCCGCCTGCCTGGAGGTTTCGATGCACCGCGCGTCTGCCTGCCGGGGATTCTCGCGGTGCGGGGCCCAACGTGCCGTGAGTACCGGGAGTGCGCCGCCCTCGACATGGCCGCCTTGTGCGCCTTCTTCACCGAGAATAGTCCTCTGTCCCGTTTCCCTCTCGTAGTGGTGGTCGATGACAGCGACTTCACCGCCCGCACGCCCGACAACTTTCTGTGGGTGACCTTTACACGCTCCAACCCTGCAGCCGACCTGTACGGCATCGGCGCCTTTCAGCACTGCAAGCACTGGGGCTGTCGCGGGCCATTGGTCATCGACGCCCGCATCAAGCCCCACCATGCGCCGCAGCTCACGGATGATCCGGAGATTGAGAAACGGGTCGACGCGTTGGGAGCCCCCGGCGGGCCCTTGCACGGGATATTCTGAAGAAAGGGAATGACATTGTGAATGAATGTGCATGTGCTTTGAGGCGTTCACGAGTGGGAAAGGTCTCGCGGATGATTTTCCGGGGATGCGGTCGTGCTGTTTTACCTTGTTGCGATGTTTCCGGCCGTATTGTATAAGTTCGGGTAAAGGAGCGCGGGTACCATGGAAATTATTACGGTACATTCCTGGGAAGAGCTTCAACGAGAGCTTTTCGCGGATTCATGGAATGAGAAGATAGGACGTTTTCGCTCACGCTTCGCGTTTCGGGGGCTGTCGAACACAGCGTACCGGCTTGAAACGACGCTGATCCGTCTCGGTGGCGATTACGTGAAGCTGGAGCGGCATCTGCTGCGCAATTTCAGAAAATACGCACACCTGAGCGTTGTGCAACGAGACTCGCTCTGGCACTGGCTTTCCGTGGCCCAGCACTTCGGCCTGCCGACCCGTATTCTCGACTGGACCTATTCCCCGTTTGTCGCAATGCATTTTGCCACGGCAAATATCGACAAGTTCAATCTGGACGGGGTGATCTGGGCGGTCAACTATGTGAAGGCGCATGAATTGCTGCCGCAGTTCATGAGGGACAGGCTTGAGGAAGAGGGGGCGAATGTCATGACCCTTCAACTCATGAATGATTCAATAAACTCCTTGAACGCGCTTGATGCGCTTGATGTCCGGTCAGGTGAAAAGGTGGTCATTTTTTTCGAGCCGCCGTCCATCGATGATCGGATCGTCAACCAATTTGCTTTTTGCTCGGTCATGTCCGATCCGAGCATGGTACTGGACGACTGGCTGGAAACCCATCCCGACCTGGCCAGGAAAATAATCATCCCGGCGTCTCTGAAATTGGAAATACGTGACAAGCTCGATCAGGCAAATGTGAATGAGCGGGTCCTGTTTCCGGGTTTGGACGGCCTGAGCCGCTGGCTCAAGAGACACTACAGCCCGAGCAGGTGAATCCGGCCGATGCCGTTCCCTTCGGGCGAGCCGTCACTAGCATTCACGGATCATCCGTCAAGGATCGAGGAAAAGAACCGGAACCAGTTTTCACCAAAAATCCCCGAGATTGCCTTTTCTGGATATCCGACGTCGGCGAGCATTTCGGCGAGTTCCGGTATTCGGGAGTGATCCTCGAACCCCCGGCACTCGGTGTCGTAGCCGCCGAAGTCGGAACCGACGGCAACGCCGTCCGCGCCGAATTTTTGCGCCAGCCAATCTATCTGACGGAATACATCGAAAATGTCCGCCCGTCCGCTTGCGGTAAGCATGCCGGGGAAGGCGGCGAGCCCGACTACCCCCCCTCTGGAAAGGATGATGCGTAGCTGTTTGTTGCTGAGGTTGCGAGGAGTATCGCAGAAGGCGCGCAGGCCGGTATGGGAGGAGAGGATAGGGCCGGTGAAGATGTCGGTGGCCTCCCGGAAGCAGGGCTCGGACAGGTGTGCGGTGTCGAGGGCGAATCCCAGTCGATCCAGTTTCCTGACCAGAGTCCGTCCCTCGCGGGTGAGCCCGCCGGGGTCGGGAACCTTATTGCCGTCTCCAATCCTGTTTTTCCCCACGTGGGTCAGTCCCACGAGCCGGAATCCCTTGCTCTTCAAGATTTCGGGCGGATATTCCAGCAGGGCGTCGGCGTTTTCCAGAAGACGCAGCACGCCGGGATTTCCCGCACCGTGAAAATAGTCTGCCAGTTCTTCCCCGGTATGGATGGCATTCAGCAGGCCCAGGTACCTTTCGGAGTATTCAAGGAGATAACGGAGGTTATCCGCCGACTTTTCCGGACCGTTATGGGCATCCTCGCAGTAGAAGGCTGAGACGATTACCCGCACGCCGCCGAGCGTTAGTTTCGGCAGGCTGACCCACGCATTGTCGGGCAGATCCTCACATCGGGTTTCGGGGTGGTGGCGCAGCAGGTCATACAGGAGGTCCACATGGGCGTCGATGACGGGGAAGAGGGTTCTGTTTTCCATGGCAGCAGGCATCCTCACGCGAAAAACTGGAAGGAGCATCACGAAAGTCCTGTCTGAGTACCATTCCGGGCGTGCCCATGCAAGAAAAAAAGGGGGCGGACCGGATTGCCCGATCCGCCCTTCACGTTTCAGAACGCATCATGCGGGCGCGTGACATGCCGGTGCATGGCAGACCGGCGCGTGGCAGGTCGGGGCATGACATGTCGGAGCGTGGCATGAAGGACCGTGGCAAACGGCGCCGGACAGGGATTTGCTTTCGACTTTCTTGATTTTCAGCATGGTATCACCTCCTTTCCCTCGGGGCGTTGGAGCCCGTCCGCTGCATGAGACCGCCGGCAACGAGCACGGCAAGGGCTTCGTCGCATTCTTCGCGGAAACGCACGGCATCCATTCCGGAACCGAAGCGAAGGTAGAGATCCCGTGCAATCTCGTCGATGTTCGAGGACCCGTCGCTCAGTTCAAGCAAGACACGACCGAATTCGTTAATCTCCGTTACCTCCAGCCCGTTTTCAGTGGGTACGAATACGAGAATTGTCGGGTCCTCGTCGTACCGTTCCCGGAAGATACCTCCCTTCAGGTCGTCGATGATGTCGGGGAGGTTATGCCGGAAATCCCCGACAATTGCTGAATTGTTTTTGAACGGGAAGTGCTTCTCGATCATGTTCGTATCAGCGGTTCCCGTGGTTTTCCTGCGGTGTGCGACTCCCGCCTCCAGCGCTGACGATTCGTAGAGCACGACATCCGGCAGATGAGGCCATGCCGTTGAATTTCTTTCCGTGAGCAGGCTTTCGGCAAAGACCGGAAGGCGCCGGAGGCAATCCTCCGGAGAAAGAAATGGTTCTGTTCGCCCTTCGGCGTGCGCAACGTACTCGAGGAACAGTGAAAACAGCGTGCTGACGGAATTCCCGAGCGCCAGGGAAAGGAGAAGGAACGACTTCGGATAGAGATTGACGATAAGGGGGAACCAGGATGCGATGCGCTCCAGTTCCTTCAGGGAAAGCCCGGCGCAGGGGAGGTTGTGGAAAGCGCTGAAAATGATCGGATCAGACTCGATCAGGCGGTTGTCGTCCTCCGTGCGCAGTCCGTTGTCGAACTCAAGTCCCAGGGAAAAATAGGTGTCGGCCGTGCGGAGGAGGCGATCGCCGTATCGCCGGTGGAGTTCCGTCCCGGGCAGGACGGTCGGAAGCTGGATGAGCGGGTTGCTGTTGCCCTGGATGCCCGCCCGCAGCGCAAGCGCCAGGGTCGCGTCGATATCCTCCCGTTCCTCTTCGGGAAAGCCGATCACGAAGCTCAGGGTGGGCGTCATCCCTTCGTCCGTTGTCTCGCGGACCCTCTGGTAGAGGATGCCGTGGTCGATTCGTTTGCCGATGAAGGCCAGCGTCTTCTCGGAGCCGGAATCGATGCCGTAGCACATGGACTCGCATCCGGCCTGCCGCATGAGGCGCAGCAGGGGGCGATCCACCGAGTCGAGGCGTGAGATGCAGTACCAGGGCGTCGTGTCCAAACCCTCTTCGATCACGGAACGGCAGAATGATTCCACGTAGGCGCGGTCCGACGTAAACTGGTCATAGGCCAGAAGGAAGCATTCCGCGCCGAAGTCGTCGCGCAGGCGCCGCATCTCACGGACGGTGCGGGGAATGGTGAAGGTCCTGGATCGGCGGCGCCACATCACCGATTCGGAACAGTAGACACAGCGGTGAGGGCAGCCGCGCCCGGCTTCCAGAATGGCGACCGAGCGCGGGATTTTGCAGGCATCCCGGTATACGGCCAGGCTCGGAACCAGCGAGTAGTCGGGGATGGGGAGTTCGTCCAGGTCCGCAATCAGGTCCCGATCCGGGTTGCGCACAATATTCGGACCGTGCCGCCGGGTTACCCCCGCGATACCCTCGTCCACGCCGGTAGAAGCATACGCGGAGACAAGCTCCCGGAGGGTGATTTCCCCTTCGCCCCTTACAACGGCGTCGATCCAGGGGAAACGCTCCAGTACACGTACATCGACGAACGATACGTCGTGTCCTCCCACGACGACCCGCAAACCGGATTTCTTCCTCTTGAGAATCTCCGCGATTCGGATAACCGCCGGAAAGGTGGCGCACTGGACCGAAAAGGCAACCAGTTCCGGTTCCTCCCGGAGAATCATCCTCGCCGCCTCTTCGTAGATGGATGCTCCCCTGGGCAGCTTTCCCAGTCGGATGGCCAGGACGAGATCCGTCACGGTACAATCGTGGCCCGACTGCCGCAGGACAGTCGCAAGATTGAGCAGTCCCAGGGGCGGAAGATTATAGAGGGACTGGAGGTAGAACGGTGGGAAAACGAGCGCTGTTCTCATGGTCGGCTTTCCGTATCGTGTGAAACGAACATCTGGGAAAAGGGAAGGTATACAGTATACTAACACGCAAATATGCCTTTGCAAGGCAGGTCCCGGCATGACGGGAGAAAGGCGAGGAGGGTGGAATGGACATTCTTGAAGGGATCTATACACGGCGAAGCGTAAGAGACTTTACCGATGACCCGGTTGCAAGAGAACACGTGCTGGAAATGCTGAAGGCCGGCAGTTGGGCGCCGTCGGGTTTGAACAACCAGCCGTGGCGATTCGTTGTGGTAATGGATCGGGAAAAGAGGCGCGAACTGGCGCGGCTTACGAGGTACAGCCGGATCCTGGAAGAAGCGCCGGTAGCCGTTGCGGTCTTTATCGATCGCACAGCCATGTACCATGATGTCAAGGATCACCAGTCTATGGGAGCCTGCCTGGAAAACATGCTCCTGGCGGCCCATGCCATGGGACTCGGGGCGGTCTGGCTGGGGGAGATCCTGAAAAATGCGGATGCGGTACGGTCGGCATTGGAACTGCCGGAAAGCCTCGAGCTGATGGCGGTGCTGGCCGTAGGGCGCCCGAAAAGGACGGACCGGATGTCGGAGAGGAAAGACGTTGAGGAGTTGATCGTGAAGGAGTTTTGAGGGGCGGGCTGTCGACAGTCACCGTGCCATAGCCCGCCCCTCGGCTTTTCATGTGCCGCGCAAACTTTCCTTGAGGCGGTTCGCCGAGAGCAGGAGGCTCTCCAGCCTCGTTTCCACCAGTTGCGGGAAGGGGTTGCCGTCACTTTCGATGGCAAGGAAGGGGAGGGGGAGCCGGTCCTTGTTTGCGGCCCAGAAATCCCCCTTCTTCAGTGAAAACTTCTCTTTTTCTTCCACGAGGCGGTAGGTGAGGATTGATTCCGCGATACGGCACGGCATGCAGCCGAACGGGCCGATGCTGATTACGCCGTGAGCGGAATCGCCGACCTCGGTCAACGCGGAGCTGATGGTGAGGATCGCTTCACCCGTCATTTGGGGATGGAGCAGGGAAGAGCCGCGGGATACCAGGTGATCCACGTCGATATGGTGGCCGTCGTGGAAGCCGGATAACGCGAAGAGCCGGCCGATGAGGCGTTCATCCTTGCGCATCACCATCTTCTTTGCCTGCATGGTCAGCCGTTTTCTGAGAGAAATGGGTCCGTTCAGACCCTTTGCGACGCAATAGTCGGTGTAGTGAAGCCATTCGGTGACCGGAGCGGTCCTGACGACAACCCCCTTCCGGGCAAGTTTCTCAACAAGATACTGGCGGGAAAAATCATCCCGACGGACGAAGATCTCTCCAACCAGGGCAATGCGGGTTGCATCCTCCAGCGTGTGTGTCTTCCGAAGCGCCGAAAGCCCCTCCATCTCTTCCCGTAGCGTTTTCATGAGGCGACCGTAGTTGTCAGCGGCAATACTGCCGATGATCCGGTCGGTTGTCCGTGCAAAGGCCTCAAGCGCCTGTTCCCTGTCTTCCGCGAGCGCCAGTATGCCGGCCCGGACCTCTTCCAGTCCGTCTCCTATGGAGAGAGCAAGCCAGGCCCGCCGCGACAGTTTGGCGGGCAGACCGTCGTAGCCATCCTGTGAAGAGGGGGACAGGAGAGCGACGTCGGGAATCCGGTTTTTGCGGATATAGTTTTTCATGAAGACGTTGTATTGACCGAAGCGGCAGGGCCCATCCGTCTCGGGCATCAGATAGACGAGGATTTCCCCTTTGCGGCGCGACTCGTTGATGTACTTCACCAAGGATCCTGCGGTAAGGATGAGGGGGAGGCACTCCTTGCACGTGGCAAGACCTTTGCCGAGGGTCATTTCACGGGGCCCGGGCGGTTCGAGCGACGTGGCCCGAATCCCCGCGAACCGCATGGCCGCTGCTAGACAGCGGGCAATGGTTTCTCCCATGGAGGGGATAATGAGATGGACTTCCGGATCGGTAAGCCGGTAGCGGCAGCCATCGCCGGTTTCCACGAAGTTCTCGCCGTCGGCGCATATCATCCGGGCAGGAGCGAAGTCTGTCAGCTCTTCCCGCCCCAGGCCAAGCTCCCGGTATCCACGAATCACGTCGAGAAAGGCCTCGATTCTGGTGTCAATACCCGCATCGGCGGTATGTGCGTCGATTTCGAGGGTGAGGGAAGGTTTCCGGCCCATGACGTCGCGGAAGTAGCCGGTGATGAATGAGTCCGGACCGCAACTGAAGTTGGTGATGAACGCGCCGAACAGGTTCGGCGCGTTCCGGACATAGGTGGCCGCCTGCATGATTCCCTGGCCGGTGGCCCAGAACATTTGGGGATGCGTTTCTCCTCCCAGTTCCTCCAGGGGCAGGAAATCGTGGGGTATCACGCGGTATCCGCGACTGGCAAACTTGTGGGGGATTCCCATGTTGCCGAAGCGGCTGAAGGCGTTATAGGGGCGGCCGAACAGGACGATGGCGCTTTCGTCCGGCTGGAGGCTCCGGAGAAATTCCCGGCCCAGGTCGAGCATTTCGCGCCTCATGGAGTCGAATGTCTCCCTGGCTTCCGTGAAAGCCCGAACGGCTTTCGATTCGGAGAAACCGAGCCGCGCGGCGAGCGAGATGAACGCAGCCCGGAGAAGTTCCGGTTTGTCGAATTCCAGGACTTCGGTGAGGAGCTTCGGCTGAAGGTCATCGTGAAACGCGGCCCGCAGGTAGTCCGGATCGGCCTGGACGAATGGGCAGGTGCAGTTGGCCTCGTCACTGGTTTCCAGGGACAGGTTTTTCACGAAGGGGAGGAAGATGTAGTCGACATCCCGGCGCAGGAGGCCGTGTACAAATGCGTGGCTCAGAAGGACCGGGAAACAGAATGCCGAGCCCGGCGCATCCATCCCTTCGGGAGAGGGTTCCAGGCCGGGGACAACCCTAGTTCCCAGGGAGCTGAAAAAACGCGCATAAAATGGATAGAGGGTATTCGTGAGAAGGGATGCCGGGATGCCGATGGTGACGGCGGCTCCGTCAAGGGGTTGCGGGGCGTATTTTCCGAACACCAGTTCTTCCCGGACTTTTATCAGGTCAAGCCCGGTGCTCTCTCCACCCCGTTTCCGAAGCAGGTTGTAGTACCTGTCGCATGCCCCGCCAAAGGGGAATACGGCGCCGTTTACCTGGATTCTGGAGATGACGCACTTCCTGTCGCAGCCATCCGTGCCGCCCTTGCAGGTAAAGGGTTGCCGGTAGGTCACCTCGCGTGCAGACATTTCTTCGAGACTGTACGATCCCTTTTCCAGGATCCCTGCCTCGATGCTGCGCTGGATCTCCAGCGCCACGCCGAATGCGCCCATCAGGCCCGGTTCCGGAGGAACGATGATCTCCCTGCCGCACAGGGCTGCCATGGCCACCGGAACCGACCGGTTATAGCAGACACCCCCCTGCATGAAGATCTTCCTGCCCACAGGACGGGCGCCCTTGACCCGGTTCAGGTAGTTCTGGCAGACGGAATAGACGACTCCCGCGATGATGTCCTCCTTGGGGATTCCCTCCTGGACGGCCGTCTTGATATCGCTGCTGATAAAGGCCGAGCACTGGTCGCTGAAGTTGGGAGCCGAGGAAGAACCGAGAGCGATGTCTCCTATCTCTTCCGTATCGATACCCAGAGCCTCCCGGCACGCCTCTTCGAGGAACGACCCCGTGCCGGCGGAGCATGCCTCGTTCATGGCGTAGTCGCTGGCCACCCGGTTGGTGATGAAGGTGTATTTCGCGTCCTGTCCCCCGATTTCGAAGATGGTCTCCACCTCCGGGTCGAAAAACACCGCGGCTGCCGCGTGCGCTACGATCTCGTTGACGATTCCAGGAGTCTGCGCGTGAAGACCGGCGATCTGCCTGCCGCTGCCGGTGGTCCCCACACCGATAATATTCGGCGTGCAGCCCGGTGGAATCTGCTTCAGTATTTCCCTGTAGCAACGGCGGCTCGCGCCGATGGGATCGCCGGAGGTGCGGAGATAGACGCCGGCGGTAATCTCGCTGGTGTCGGTTCGCAAAAGGACAGCCTTGGTGGTGGTGCTCCCCACGTCAAGGCCGAGGATATATTCTCCGTCGTGGAATTCTCCGCGCGCCATGGAGGTGAACCGCACCTTTTTCATCTCCTCGCGCAGGCCGGGCAGGAAGGTGAAGGAGTGATGGGACGGGGTGAGAAGTCCTTTGATTTCCGCAAGCACGGCCCCGTTTTTTTCGGCCCGGATAAGGGCGCCGAGCGCCTCGAAAAAGGGGGATTCAGGGAGAGTGAGAACCTCCATGGAGGATTCACGCAGGTATTTCAGGACGACCTGGTTCCTGCTGACGCCGCCGATAACCAGAACCCTGGCGGCTTTGGTCTTTTTCAGCAGGTCGAGTATCTTGCCGGCCATCATCTTGCAAAGTCCCGCGCTGACGCTCCCTTTGGGCAATCCTTTGTTCAGGGCATGTGTACAGTCGGATTTGCAGAATACCGAGCACCTCCCGGCGACGAGATGCGGTTCAGCGTTCATGGCCGCGTCGGTAGCCTCTTCCAGATTCAGATCCATGCGTTGAATCTGCTGCAGGAAAAACTCGCCGGTCCCTGATGCGCATTTGTTGCCGGTCTGTACGGAGCGGATTCTCCCGGATTGATCCAGAAGGTAGGCGATAAAGGTTTCGCCGCCCGCGGACACGATGCAGTCGATACCGGGACAGGACGGCCTCAGGTATTCGTATGCCAGTTCCACGGCTTCCGGTTCCGAAAGCGTGGGAATGGTGACCATTTTACGGAATGCCCGGCCGGTGATGCCCACCTTGGCTGGAAGCGACCGGTCGAGGACGATGCTGAGGGCGTCGCCGACCTTGCCGTCATGGGTTATGCCGGAAAAGGAGATTCCATCTTCGGTCCTGTATGCGAGAGTGAGGGTGCATGCGCCCAGGCAGATGCCGAGAGCGGAAGGTTTCGCGGTCGGATTGATCGACGGTGTTTCCAGCGTTTCAGTATTCATGGGTGCTTCATCCAACATCGGCAAACTCCCTTTCTCGAAATGATACCCCCAGAGATTCCGCCAGTTTTCGCACCGCCTCAATGTCGAGGCCGGGTACCGTCACGGCGGAGGCGATCACCTGCGGGATGAATTTTTTCGACTCCGTGAGAAAGTCCTGGACCCCCTGGAAGCCTGACGCACCGAAGGGGGTGCGGCACAGTCTTTCATAGGTTTCGGCATCAGCTGCGTTCAGGCTCACCGAGATGGCGTCCACCAGTCCGGCCAGTTCCGCCGGCACGTTGCGTCCGTGGACCAAGCTGGCCTGGCCGTCCGTATTGACGCGGATCCGGCATCCCTTTTTCTTCAGTTCGGCCGCAACCTGCCGCACGAGATCGAGACGCAGCAGCGGTTCCCCGTAGCCGCAGAAGACGATTTCATCATAGCCCGACGGATCTCCGACGGCTGCCACCACCTCGTCGAAGGACGGTTCATGGTCCAGTTTCAGGAAATGACCCTTGACGAAGTAATCGGAGAACTTGGCGCAGAAGGAGCAGCGGTTCGAGCAGCGGTTGGTGATGTTCAGATACAGGGAGTTCCGTATGCGATACGCGATAGCGGCTTCCCTCGTTGTACTTCCCATGCGGAACAGGTTTTCCGCGTTGCGCGTCGTGATGCGGGCCACGTCCTCCAGGGAAAGACCCTTCAGTTCCGCGACCTTCTCCGCGGTGATGCGCAGATGGGCCGGTTCGTTCCGTTTTCCCCGATGAGGAACCGGCGCAAGGTAGGGACAGTCGGTTTCCAGGAGAAGACGGTCGATGGGTATGCCACGCACGACATCACGCAGTTGCTCGTTGGACGGAAAGGTAATCGTGCCCGGAACGGACAGGTAGAACCCGAGATCGACGCATTCCCGCGCCATTTTCAGATCGCCGGAGAAGCAGTGCAGAACGCCCCCGATATCCCGTGATCTTTCTTCCTTGATGGTGCGCAGGATCTGCTCGTGGGCATCCCGGTCATGGATTATCACGGGCAGAGAGAGTTCCGACGCCATAATCAAGAACCGTCGGAATACGATCTCCTGGATGTCGCGTGGCGAGCGGTCGCGGTAGAAGTCCAGACCGATCTCGCCGATGGCGACGGTCTTCGGGTTTTCGGCTGCAAGGCGGGCGATGACGTCATAGCAGTTCTCCGAAACGCGGGCCGCGTCGTGGGGGTGGATGCCCGCGGAGCAGAAAATGTTTTCATGGATTTTCGCCAGTTCGCCGGCGCGGCGGCTCGATTCGACATCGCCACCGACGGCGATGATGCGTGTTACGCCCGCATCCCCGGCACGACTCAACATCTCGTCGAAATCAGGTATAAACTCCTTGCCGTCAATGTGCGCGTGTGTATCGATGAGAGAAACGGTCAGAGGCATATGGGGCCTTTCTTCAGATGTGCGAAACTAAAATTCTAACGGAAATTTCCATCGGATTCCAGAGTTCTTTTCTGTATGCACATTTCCCGCATTTTTTGCTGAAACCGCAAAACCGCTCCCCGGGCCTTTTTGCACGGGTCTCAATCCTTGCAAATATCTGGTTGGCGTGTTATACGTCTTGTGCGTAACATATGGTAATGTAATGAAAAATAGGCTTCCCGTCCTCCTGTTATCCAACCGGGAAGCAGGAGAGCCATCAAGGAGTGTTTTGTGAGAATCGTTGAACTTTTTCGTGAGGGTGCGCCTTTTATTTCCCTTGAATTCTTTCCACCAAAGGAGACCGTTGACTGGCCCGGTTTCTTTCGGGTTGTTGATCGGCTTCGCTCCATCAACCCGCTCTTCGTTTCGGTTACCTACGGGGCAGGTGGAGGAACCCAGGCTCACTCCCTGGAGATTGTCACCCGACTGAAGACGGAGTTCGATCTGGAGCCCATGGCGCATCTGACCTGTGTCGGGGCAACGGAACGGAACATTACGGGATTCCTCGAGGAACTGTCGGCGGCCGGCGTTGACAACGTGCTGGCGCTGCGGGGAGACCCCCCCCAGGATGAGAATGCTCCCCTGGTGCTCGGCAAGGATTTTACCTATGCTTCCGATCTCGTGGCATTCATCCGGAAACGCTACCCACTGATGGGGATCGGAGTGGCGGGCTATCCCGAGGGGCACCCGGAGGCGGCCTGCCCGGAGAAGGACCTTGATGCGCTGAAATACAAACTGGATCAGGGCGGTGACTTCGTGGTTACCCAGCTCTTTTTCGATAATGCGTACTATTGGGAGTTTGTTCGTCGCGCACGGTCCGTCGGCATAACCCGGCCCATTATCCCAGGCGTGATGCCCATCTTCAGCCTGCGGGTCATCAAGAAGGTACTATCCCTGTGCGGCGCGACCATTCCGGCCGAACTCCTGCGAAACCTGGAGCAGGCGCAGGAAAAGGGCGGGCCCGAAGCGGTACAGGCCCTGGGCATCGAGTATGCCCGGCGTCAGATTCGCGGACTGCTGGATGCAGGCGCTCCGGGTGTCCACCTCTATACGCTGAATCGGGACGATGCGTGCCTGGAACTTCTGAAGGATATATTCTGAAAAGCGGGGGTATCGGTGAAGTCCCCGAACGAAGCGCTTCGGAGGAGCATTTCTCCATCGCCTTCATAAGAAATGAGAGGAGAAGGGTGTGGAATCCATCTGGCTCGAATTGCTGTTTGTCTTCGTGCTCATCCTTGCCAACGGCTTCTTTTCCGGCTCGGAACTGGCTATCATCTCGGCCCGCAAGAGCAGGATCGCTCAACTCGTGGCAAGCGGGGACGAGAAGGCGAAGATCGTGGAATCCCTTCAGGATGATCCGCACCGTTTCCTGGCAACCGTTCAGGTTGGTGTGACCATCGTCGGTAGTCTGGCGTCGGCCGTGGGCGGCGCCGCCGCGGTCCAGTACCTGAAACCGGTGTTTCTCTCCTTTCCGGTCGAGTTCGTCCGCCATGCGGCCGAGCCAATCGCCATCGGTGTCGTTGTCGTCTGTATCTCCTACCTGTCGCTTATCTTCGGCGAACTGGTGCCGAAGACCGTCGGTCTTCAGTATGCGGATACCGTTGCCCTGCGTGTGGCAGGCACAATCCGATTTTTCGCGGGAGCGGGGCGGTTTGCTGTCGGTTTTCTGACCCTTTCCAGCAGGACGGTCCTCGCTCTTCTCGGAATCAAGGCCGAGGGAGTACAGGCGTTCATTTCGCGGGAGGAAGTCCAGCATATCGTACAGGAGGGGCATGAAACCGGGGTATTCAGCGCGGCTGAGCGGGAGTATATCGAGAATATTTTCGACTTCACCCACACCAGTGTCCGGGAGGTTATGGTTCCCAGGACACGCATCGTGGGGCTCGACCTGGAATCGAACCGGGATGAGATGCTGAAAACGATCCTGGAGAACAAGTTCTCCCGCTATCCGGTCTACCGGGATACGATTGAAAATATTGTCGGATTCATTCACGGCAAGGATTTTCTCGGCAGGATGGTGAGCGAACCGGGATTCGACATGGAATCGATCATCCGCCCCCCGTTTTTCGTTCCTGAGGCGAAGAAGGTCAACGACCTCCTGAAGGAAATGCAGAGGAAAAGGACCCACATGGCCATGGTCGTAGATGAGTACGGCGGCATCGGGGGCTTGGCGACGACCGAGGACCTGCTGGAGGAACTGGTGGGCGAGATCGAGGATGAGCACGACGTGGGAGAACCGCGGAGAGTTCAGCGTCTGGCGGACGGGAGCGTGATAGTTGACGCACAGATGTCCCTCTCCGACCTGACCGGTATCCTGGATATCAAAAAAGAGGAAGACCTCAGCTATGACACCCTTGCGGGTCTCATTCTCGACCGTCTCGGCAGGGTCCCCGAACAGGGTGAGCGGCTTGAGGTGGACGGCTTTGTCCTTGTGTGTGTGGAAGTGACAAAGACCGCTATCCTCAAGGTCCGGATCCTGGCCGAAGCAGCCACGTAGAGTTCACAGCGGGAAGGGAAGGGGGTTCCATGGATCGCAGGATTTTTTTCACGCTGATGACCTTCACCTTTCTGTTGGGGTTCCTGTACCTGGTATATACGGTTGTTTCTCCGCTTCTCGATACTCTCGGCTGGGCGGCGGTTATCGGCATCACCACCTTTCCCCTGTACCGGAGACTCAGGAACCGGCTTTCCGGCAGGGAGACCATTGCCGCGTCCGTCATGACGCCGGCTGTTGTCCTTACCCTGGTGATTCCGTTCGTTGGTTTTCTGGTCCTGCTCGGTGGCGAGACCACCAGCGTGTACCAGTATCTTGAGCGCGCAACCAGCGGCGGGACCCCACTCTTTCTGGAGAAACTGCTTCATCATCCTCGCCTTGCCCCGCTCGTTGCACGTTTCAAGCCGGCACTGGACTCCATTGATTTCGATCTCCAGGCGACCGTTCTTCCTGCCCTGAAACAGGCGGCATCGTACCTGATAGGCTATTCGACCGCCATTATCAAGAATTTTTTCCTCCTGCTCATCAAACTGGCGCTGATGGTCGTCAGCCTCTTTTTTCTCTACCGTGACGGAGAGTCTTTTCTCGGAAAGATCCTTTCGGTGATGCCCTTGGCCGAGAGAGATACGGATATGCTCCGCCATACCGTGAAGAGAGTCCTGTCCGCGGTTGTCTATGGGATTTTTCTGACCTGCCTTGTTCAGGGTCTCCTCGGTGGGTTGGGGTTCTGGTTCTGCGGACTGCCTTCGCCCATCGTGTTCGGGGCGCTGATGGCGGTCGCGGCCCTGATCCCCGTGGTCGGGACGGCCCTGATCTGGCTCCCTGGCGCACTCTACCTGTTTCTGCAGGGAGAAGTGCTGAAAGGTATTATCCTCATGGTCTGGGGAGCCCTTGCGGTCGGAATGATAGACAATCTGATCCGCCCGGTTTTCATCAGCGGAAAGGCGCATCTCCCCATTCTGGTGATAGCCATTGGAGTTCTGGGGGGCGTTCTTTCTCTCGGCCCCCTGGGCGTCGTTGCCGGGCCCATTGTCCTGGCAGTTTTCCTTGCCTTCTTCGACATATACGCACGGAGGGTATTTCCGGGGGAGACCGAGTCTCCTGAGAAGGGCGTGGGAGAGGAGAGCGCCTGACGTCAGCGTCTGGACGATGCCTTTTTTCTCGCCCCGATTGTGATTGACGTAAGAATGGAGATTGCCAGAACGCCGACTATCACTCCCAGCGAGAAGTAGATGGGAACCGGGTATGTTTGCGACAGGAGCATCTTGACGCCTACGAAGGCCAGGATTACCGAGACCCCCAGTTTCAGGTAGGCGAACATCTCCATGACGTTGCTCAGCAGGTAGAACAGGGAACGAAGCCCCATGATGGCAAAAACATTGGACGTATAGACGATGAAGGGGTCCCGCGTGACCGCCAGTATTGCCGGGATGGAATCCACGGCGAAAATCACGTCGCTGCTCTCCACCACCAGCAGCGTCAGGAAGAGCGGGGTCGCAGCCAGCACGCCGTTCCGCCGGATGAAAAACCGGTCGCCGTAGATCCTTTTTGTAATGGGAACAAACCGCCTCACCAGGCGAACCACCAGATTCTTCTCCGGCTCAATCTTATCTTCCCCGCCGAACGCCATCTTTATCCCCGTGAAAATCAGCAGTGCGCCGAACACGTAGACCATCCAGTGGAACCTCTCGAACAGTTCGATTCCGAGGAAAATGAAGGCCGCTCTCATGATGAGGGCGCCGATGATGCCCCATTTCAGAATTTTTGGCTGAAGGGCGCGGGAAATGTGGAAGTAGGAAAAGATCATGATGAAGACGAAGAGGTTGTCCACGGAGAGGGATTCCTCGATAAGGTAACCGGTGAAAAATTCCAGGGCCTTGTCGGCGCCCAGGAAGAAAAGGATTCCCGTGTTGAACACCACGGCGAGGCCGACCCACACCAAGGTCCACGTCAGGGCTTCACGGAAGGATATTTCGTGACTTCTGCGGTTGAAGATCCCCAGATCGAGGATGAACATGAAGGTTATCAGCACGGCAAAGCCGATCCACAGCAACAGGTGTGAGGACATGTTGTTCTCCCGATACATTAGGTGATGCCGGTTGGGCAATTTGTTCGCCGAGGAGACGTCCGGTGAAAGGGGCGGAACGGAGGGTAGAAAAGTAGGTGAATCAGGTGGTTTTGTCAAATAGTTTGTCCTGCGGATTAATCAGTTGCCGCGAACCCGAGTCGGAGGTATAACGTTAAAAACAGTATCATTCCATCCTACAGGAGTCCCGCATGTGGCAACCACTCTGGAAACCCCTGCTGCTGCTACTCATTCTTATCGTCTTCTTCAATTTTCTCTACTCCACCGTTTCCGAGCGGGTGGGTGAGAGAGGAGTGGAGATTCCCTACAGCCTTTTCAAAAGCGAGCTGGCACGGGACAATATCAGCGACGTGACAGTGAAGGGGACGTCCCTTGCGGGGCGGTTCAAGGCAAAGGTCACCGTGAGTGAAGCGGTTCCCGGCAAAGGAACTGCCACGCAGACGACGCGTTTTTCCACGACTCTCCCCGCAATCCAGGATCCGGGGCTCATGGCGGAACTTGAGGCGAAGAAGGTGGTGGTAACGGCCGTTTCGACGGAAACGTCCCCGTTTGTTTCCTCTCTGGTTTTCCTGCTTCCCTGGTTGCTGATCATCGGCGTCTGGTTCCTGTTCTCCCGAGGAGTAAAGGCCCAGGGGCCGGGCGCCATGATGGGGGGCTTCGCAAAATCGGGAGCAAAGGTGTATACCCCGCAGAAAGGGTTCGTTACTTTTGCGGATGTCGCGGGTATGGAAGAAGCAAAGCAGGAACTCCGGGAGGTGGTGGAATATCTGAAGGACCCCAAGAAGTTCGAGCGTATCGGCGGCAAGGTGCCGAAGGGGGTGCTGCTGGTTGGTCCGCCGGGTACCGGCAAGACCCTGTTGGCGCGGGCAGTTGCCGGTGAAGCGGGGGTGCCGTTCTTCAGCATATCGGCGTCGCAGTTTATCGAGATGTTCGTGGGAGTGGGAGCCAGCAGGGTGCGTGACCTGTTTGCGGGGGCCAGGAAAGAGGCGCCGAGCATTATCTTCATCGATGAGATGGACGCTGTGGGGCGCAGCCGCGGCGCCGGCTTCGGCGGCGGTCACGATGAACGGGAGCAGACCCTGAACCAGCTGCTGTCCGAGATGGACGGCTTCGACCCCCACGAGCAGGTAATCGTTATGGCGGCGACCAACCGGCCGGACGTTCTGGATCCGGCGCTGTTGCGACCAGGGCGATTCGACCGGCGGGTTGTCATCGAGCGGCCGGACTGGCGCGACCGGGAGAGTATCCTCAAGGTTCATACCCGCAAGACCCCGCTTGCCCCGGATGTCGACCTGACCGTCATTGCCAGGGGAACACCGGGAATGACCGGCGCGGACCTGGAAAACCTGGTGAACGAGGCGGCCATCCTTGCGGCGCGGGAAAATACCCCCAGCGTTACCATGAGTCACCTGGAGGAGGCCAAGGATAAAATTCTCATGGGCGGCGAGCGCAAGATGTGCCTTTCCGGCGAGGAGAAACGGATAACCGCGTATCACGAGTCGGGTCATGCCCTGGTTGCCAAGCTTCTTCCCGGCACCGATCCGCTCCACAAGGTGACCATCATTCCCCGCGGAATGGCTCTTGGGGTGACGCAGCAGCTTCCCGAGGACGATCGGTATCACTATCCGAAGACATACCTGATGAACCGGTTGTCCGTGATCCTCGGCGGAAGGGTCGCCGAACGGGCAGTTTTTGACGATATCTCCACCGGTGCGCAGAATGACCTGAAAATGGTGACCGAACTCGCCGAGAAAATGGTCTGTCAGTGGGGGATGAGCGACAGGATTGGCCCGGTTACCTTCAGTCGAGGGGAAGAGCACCCCTTCCTCGGGATGAAGCTGGCGCAGGAAAAGACCTTTTCCGAAGAGATGGCGTGGCTCATCGACCAGGAAATAGCGGAGATTATCAGGAGCGCCGAGTCCGTTGCCGATGAAATCATCCTGACCAATCGGGACAAGCTGGATGCGTTGGCGACCGCCCTTTTGGAAGAAGAGACCCTGGACGGAAAACTGATCGACGAGGTGCTGGCGGGGTAAAAGGCATGGGTAAGGCAAAGGGTGAAGTTGAATATATGCTTTAAGCAATAGTTCGTATCGATGGGGATATTATGGGAAAAGAGAGAAAATGCGGCATCCTGCTTCATCCCACATCACTTCCCGGACCGGGCGGTATCGGTTCTCTGGGACCTGAGGCGAGACGATTCGTGGATTTTCTTCACGAAGCGGGCCAATCCATCTGGCAGGTGCTCCCCCTCGGCCACACCTCCTACGGGAATTCGCCCTACATGTGCTATTCGGCCTTTGCCGGGAATCCTCTCCTCATCGATCTGGAGCGGTTGGTGGAGGAAGGAGACCTGAAACGGAGCGACCTGCGAGACGATTTTCCCAACGACAGGGTGGACTATCACACTGTCTCGGAATACAAGTTTGGGGCTTTTCGCAAGGCAGCAATCACGTTTTTCGACAGGGGAAAGACGTGGCGGATGGAGGAGTTCTGGCATTTTTGCGACACCACGCCCTGGTTACACGACTTTTCCCTGTTCATGGCGCTGAAGGATCGGTATGAGGGGAACGCGACGAGTTGGAGTGAATGGCCGGAGAGCTTGGCCGGACGCGACCCTCAAGCACTTGAAGAGGCTTCTCGGGAACTCGGACACGCCATCGGGGAGCAGAAATACCGGCAGTGGCAGTTTTTCCGCCAGTGGCGGGAGACACGCGAATACGCAAATGAACGGGGAATCGGGATCTTTGGCGACATTCCCATCTTTGTCGCATACGAATCTGCCGATGTCTGGGCCAATCCTCGTCTGTTCCATCTTGACGAGAAGGGTCGCCCAACCGTGGTCGCCGGTGTCCCTCCTGATTATTTCAGCAAGACCGGCCAGTTGTGGGGGAATCCCCTGTACGATTGGGAGGAAATGGCCCGCAGGGGGTATGGATGGTGGATTGACCGGGTCCGGGCCTCCCTCGATCTGTACGATCTGCTCAGGATCGACCATTTCAGGGGGTTCGCAGGGTACTGGGAGGTGCGGGCCGGTGAAAAGACCGCCAAGAGCGGTCGATGGGTTCCGGGTCCGGGCGAGGCATTCTTCCATGCACTCGAGTCGGCGCTCGGAAAACTTCCTCTCGTGGCGGAAGACCTGGGGGTGATTACGCCGGATGTGGAAGCGCTGCGTGACCGGTTCTCCTTTCCGGGGATGAAAATTCTGCACTTCGCCTTCGGTTCCGGGCCTGATAATCCGTACCTTCCCCATAACCACGTGCGCAATTCGGTGGTGTATACCGGAACCCATGATAACGATACCACCGCCGGATGGTTTTCGGCCCTTTCCGAACGTGAGAAGAAGAAAGTGCTTCGCTATCTGGGCACGTCCGGTGACGACATCGTCTCTGATATGATGCGAACCGCTCTGGCCTCGGTGGCGGACACCGTGATTATTCCGCTCCAGGATGTTCTGGGCCTGCCGAGCGACGGCCGGATGAACCTTCCGGGCACGGCGGGCGGGAACTGGTCGTGGCGGCTCCGTTCCGGTCAGATATCGTCGAAAATGACAAAACGGCTGCTGGACATGACCGAACTGTATGGAAGGCGCCGGAAGTAATTTGTTGACAATGAGAGTGTGAATTGGTTAGTGTTATTCGTTCGATTGTTTACCGTACAGCTTGAATAAAATATCCCTGAAAGGAGTACCGATGATGTCTGATACAAAATACAGCCTGGATACCCTTGCGCTCCATGCAGGCCATACACCTGATTCCGCGACGCTGTCCCGGGCGGTCCCCATCTACCAGACTTCATCGTATGTGTTCCGCAGTTCGGAGCATGCGGCGAAGCTTTTTGCCCTGGAGGAGCCGGGGAACATCTACACCCGCATCATGAACCCCACGACGGACGTGCTGGAGAAGAGGATGGCCGAGCTGGACGGCGGTGTCGGGGCGCTCGCCGTGGCGTCCGGGCAGGCTGCAATCACCTTTGCGGTACTCAATATTACCCGGGCGGGACAGAATATCGTTTCCACCAATTCATTGTATGGCGGCACCTACAACCTGTTTCACTACACCCTGCCCAAATTGGGCATCGAGGTCAAGTTCGTGGACAGCTCCAATCCGGAAAACGTGCGGGCCGCCATTGATGAAAACACTCGGTTGGTCTACACCGAGTCGGTGGGGAACCCCAAGAACAACGTGGACGACTTCGAAGGCATCGCCAGGGTGGCCCATGGCGCGGGAATCCCCTTCGTGGTTGATAACACGGTGACCACGCCGTATCTGTTCAAGCCCCTGGAGCATGGCGCCGACATCGTGGTCTATTCCCTCACCAAATTCATCGCCGGTCACGGCACGAGCATCGGCGGCTGCGTGGTGGACGGAGGAACCTTCCCCTGGAACAACGGAAAATTCCCCGAGTTCACCGAACCGGATCCTTCCTACCACGGCATCCGCTTCTGGGAAGCGCTGGGCGGTCAGTCCTACATCACGAAGATGCGCGTGGAACTGCTTCGGGATATCGGCGCGCCCCTGTCGCCTTTTAATGCCTTCCAGATCCTCCAGGGGCTGGAAACCCTTCATGTGCGGATGCCGCGCCATGTGGAGAACGCAAAGAAAATCGCCGAGTGGCTCAACAGCAACCCCCTTGTCAGCTGGGTCAATTATCCCGGCCTGCCGAGCCACAGGGATCACGAACGTGCCGCACGGTATCTTCCCAAGGGCGCCGGCGCGATTATCGGTTTCGGCATAAAGGGTGGTACTGCAGCGGGCAGCAAGTTCATCGACAACGTAAAGTTGCTTTCGCACCTGGCGAATATCGGCGACGCCAAAACCCTCGTCATCCATCCCGCCTCCACCACACACCAGCAGCTCACGGAGGAGGAGCAGGTGGCAACCGGAGTAACCGCTGACTTCATCCGCCTTTCCGTGGGGATAGAGGATGTGAACGATATTATCGCGGACATGGACCAGGCCCTGAAAGCATCACAGGTGTGAAACATCCGCACTGGATCATTCATGGAAAAGGCGACCTGTTCAGGGTCGCCTTTTCTTTTTCGGCATTTCTGATGTGTGGATTCGGAAGTGAGCCTGGAGCAGCAGAATGAATGGCATCCGGAGTGAGCGAAGGATGCCTTCAACTGCCGAATCTGGGATGAATGGTCACAACTTCCCGGACAGGATGCCTTTAACCAAATCGCTGGCTTCCTTCCCATCGTAACTTCCCGGATACTGGACGCCCAGCGCCTTCATCACTTTTCCCATGTTTGACGGTTGGGCCTCGATGGATTCTCGGGCCATCACCCCGCGGATTGCCTCCAGAAGGGAATCGCCTGTCATTTGCGTCGGGAGGTAGTCCGTGAGGATATCGATTTCCCTTTGGGCCTCTTCCCTGCCTTGCGGGGCGCCGCTCCCCCTTTCAAAGGCCTTCATGTTTTCTTTTGCGTTCTCGATGAATTTTCTGACGAATCTGACCACGGTCGTATCGTCAGGCTGTTTTTCATCCTTGCATGCATCCGCAATCAAAACCCCGAGCAGGTTCTTTTTCTTCTCGTCCTTGCTCTTCAGTGCTTTCATCCTGTCTTCCCGAATTTTCTCGATAAGCATATTCTTTCCCTCTCCTGATACGCAGTCATGGTTCAAAGCTATTTGCCGCAGCACTTCTTGTACTTGAGGCCGCTGCCGCAGGGACAGGGTTCATTCCGGCCGACCTTGCCGGAGACGATTGGTTTCGGTTTTACCATGGCGCCTTCGGTGAAATACCAGAGCCCGTTCTCCCGTTTGAAATGTCCGCATTCATGGTGGGTGCGCAGTGCTCCCTGTTCACAGAATCGTGCAACGAATTCCACCTCACCCTCGGTGTCGTCCGGACCGCCCAGGCGGCTGCCGATGATCTCCAAGCCGAGCCATTCCGACTTTTCCGCCCACGACTTCGTCCCGGCGTGATCGTAACCCATCCGACAGTCGGGATGGGTGCTCTCGAAAATGAAATCGACTGCAACATTCGAATACGCCGAATAGCGTGCCCGCATGAGTTGCTCCGCGGTATCGGCAGGCCTCACTCCGCTGATAATCGGTTCGCAGCATTCGGCGTAGGGTACGCCGCTTCCACAAGGACAATTGTTCATGTATGATTTACCTCCAGGGTTGAATTCAATAAACCTGCGCAGAACCCGTTCCGATTTTCACGCGGAACGGACGATAGCACATCCGCGCCTGTCCGACAATACCGGCAGTTGCCCGGGTTAAATCAGCCATTGCAATGATGATGATTTCAATGAATAATCGCCTTCGAACCGTAGGCGCGAGTGACGATTATGGATTCTTTCTACAGTTCTCCTGATGAAATGAGTGCAACCAAAATGAATATTCTTCATACCTCTGACTGGCATATCGGACGCCCCCTCTTCGGGCGGAAACGCTATGAAGAGTTCGAGGCCTTTCTTTCTTGGCTCGCGGACACTATCCTCCGCGAAGGCGTTGATGCCCTCCTTGTTGCCGGCGATGTCTTTGATACGAGCGCGCCGAGCAACCGTGCCCAGGAGCTCTATTACCGCTTCCTGTGCCGTGTCGCCGCTTCCTCCTGCCGCCATGTTGTTGTGGTTGCCGGCAACCATGATTCCCCTTCGTTCCTCAATGCGCCTCGGGAGCTTCTGCGGGCACTCAACGTCCACGTCGTTGGAGCAGCCACTGACAATCGTGAAGACGAGGTGATCATTATGCGCAACGGGGTGGGAGTTCCCGAGCTTATCGTGTGCGCCGTCCCGTATCTGAGGGATCGTGATATTCGGCTTGCTGAAGCCGGAGAAAGCATCGATGACAAGGAGCGCAAGCTGATTGAGGGCATCCGTACCCACTATCGCGAGGTTTGCGACGTTGCCGAGCGTACAAGACGCGAACTGGGAGTCCACATCCCTGTCGTTGCCATGGGGCACCTCTTTACTGCCGGGGGAAAGACGATTGATGGTGATGGCGTCCGGGAACTGTATGTCGGCTCACTGGCCCATGTCTCGGCCGGAATCTTCCCCACGGGCCTGGACTACCTCGCACTTGGGCACCTTCATGTTCCCCAGAAGGTGAACGGTTCCGAAGTGATGCGCTACAGCGGGTCCCCCTTGCCGATGGGGTTCGGGGAGGCGAAGCAGGAAAAGAGTGTCTGTCTGGTCGACTTTGCCGGAAAAAATGCGGAAGTCAGATGCATTTCCGTGCCGGTTTTCCAGAGGCTCGAGCGCGTCAAAGGCCCATGGGAAGCTCTTTCGACAAGGGTTGACGAGCTTTCAGCCGCCCACTCCAAGGCTTGGCTGGAAATTATCTATGAAGGAGAGGAAGTCATCGGCGATTTGCGCGAACGGCTGGACGCGGCAGTCGAAGGTACGGAGATGGAAATTCTGCGCGTGAAGAACAACCGGATCGTTGACCGGGTCCTCAATCAAATCCACGACGAAGAAACCCTCGATGACCTGAACGTGCATGATGTGTTCGAACGTTGTCTGGCTGCCCATGAGGTGCCGGAAGAGCAGCGGCCTGAGCTGCTGCGCGCCTATCGGGAAGCCATCACGACTCTCTATGAAGACGATAGCTTGGCGAAATAGAGGAATACGATGCGAATACAGCGAGTACGTTTCAAAAATCTGAATTCACTGGTCGGAGAATGGGATATCGATCTTACCCATCCCGCATTCTCCGCAGACGGTATCTTCGCCATTACCGGCCCCACCGGAGCGGGTAAGACGACCATCCTCGATGCTGTCTGCCTGGCGCTCTACGGGCGTACCCCACGCCTCACCAGGGTCACCAAAAGCGGGAACGAAATCATGTCACGGCAGACCGGCGAGTGTTTTGCCGAGGTCACATTCGAGACGCAGGCCGGACGCTTTCGTTGCCACTGGAGCCAGCACCGGGCGCGAAAAAAGCCTGACGGTGATTTGCAGGCGCCGCGGCATGAGATTGCGGAGGCCGATTCGGGGCGGATCCTGGAAACAAAAATCCTGGAAGTCGCGAAACAAATAGAAACGGCAACAGGAATGGATTTTGAACGTTTTACCCGCTCTATGCTCCTTGCCCAGGGCGGCTTTGCGGCTTTCCTGCAGGCGGCGCCCGATGAACGTGCGCCGATACTGGAGCAGATAACGGGAACAGAGATTTACAGCCTGATTTCCATTCGCGTTCATGAGCGCAGGTCAGAGGAACGAAAAATACTTGAAACGCTGCTGTCCGAACTGGCAGGCATGCAGGTGTTGAGTGATGAGGACGAGCGACATCTTGTCGTCGACCTGGAGCAGAAAACCATTCAGGATACCGAGGTAGGACGGCGGATCGCGCTAACAAGCCAGGCAGTTGCATGGCTCGATGGTGTCGCCCGCCTTGAAAGGGAGTTGGAGATCATCGAGAAGCAAAATCAGGACTGGCAGACGAGGCATGAGGCGTTTGCTCCCGGGTATGAAAGACTTCGACGTGCCATGACTGCATTGGAACTTGCCGGCGAACATGCGGGACTGGCGTCGATCCGCCGTGAACAGGAGGCGGAGCGTTGTGGCCTCGGAGAAATCCTTGAGGCAATCCCCATGCGTGAGGGAGCGTTACAACGTGCTGAGGAAGCCATGAAACAGGCCGGCGAACTGTTTGAAACGCGGAAGAAGGAACAAAAAGAGGCGCTTCCCGGCATCCGGAAAGCGAGGGAGATTGACCTCAGGATCCGGGAAAAAGATGCGCCTATAAAGGGTGCTGAAGATTCTGTCGCCGAGTTGGACAAAACAATTAATGAACTTCATTCCCTACAAGATGAAGATTGCAGGAATCTTGAAGCGAAGAAGAGAGCTTTGGAAGATGTGCTGAGGTATCTTGTGGAAAACAGGGTGGATGAAGGGCTGGTTGAGCATCTGACCTGGATTTGCGGTCGGTTTGATGCACTGAGAAGTCTTCGGGAGCGGCAACTCTTAAAGATGGAGGAGGTCAAGGGGGCAGAGATGCGGGTTGCGCACACCACCCGTATTTTCAATGAAATATGTTCGGACCTGGAAACTCGCAGACGCGGCCTTGAGGACATCCAGGGTCAGTTCACTGACCGGCAACTCGCACTCGTAAGCGTACTTGAGGGACGTGATCCGGCGGATTGGCGTGCCGATTTGTCCGCACTCTCAGAAAGAAAATCGCTCCTTGAAGAAGTATGCGGGACGGTTCGCGCGTGCGAAGAATCGAGGCGCTTTCTCGGAGAACTTGAGAAACGCTGTGATGCGCTGTTCATCGAACGGGCAAACCTCGCAACACAGCTCCAGGTTCTTCTTGAAAGACAATCTTGTCTGGAGCGGGAGATGGGGCACCTTGAAACACAACTCTCGCTTATCAAGAAAATCCAGGGCTTTGAGGAGGCCCGGCATCAGCTTCGGGACGGCCAGCCCTGTCCCTTGTGCGGATCGATGATTCATCCTTTTGCTGAAGGCCTTATTCCGGCGCCTGATGAGACAAGCTCGGCGCTGGCTACGGCGCGTGCTGAACTGAAAACCGTGAGCGAAGCTGTTGCCAACATGAAGGTTAAACAGGCGGAGGTGAACAAGGACCTTGAGCAGATAACCACCCGCTCAAAGGAATGTGTCGAAAAGATCTCCAAATCTGAGGCGCTGATAAGCAAATGCCGTGTTGACCTTGGCATAGACGGTCACGTCGGGCATCCGCAAGATTTACTGCAGCGTCTTCAAAATGAGAACGCGGATTCCCTGGACCATGCGGCAAAGCTGGTGCAGACCGCCGATGCCATGGAAAAGGAACTTGTCATATTGCGTGGATCCCTTGAGATGTCGAGGGGTTCAGTCACGATGACTGAGCGCGATATGCTGGCAGCCGCCCATTCTAGGGATTCAGCCGGGCAGTTCCACGACCGGGTATGCATGGAAGCCGATGCTCTCAACCTGGAGTTGAATACGACGTTGAGCGAACTGCGGCGGGATATGTCCGCATACGGAATTGAAGCACTGTCAATGGATATCCTGGATCGACTAGGGATTGAACTGACGGAGCGACGTGACCGGTGGGTTACGCGGCAAAAAGAAAGATTGGTGTTTGAGCAGCAGATCGCTACACTGGAGGTCAAGGCCCTGCATCAGCAGAAACAGATTCTGCACTATGAGTCTGAACTGAAGACCCGGCGGCACCTGCTGGCTGCTCTGCAGGGCGAGCGGGATACCTTGCTGCGTGAGCGTTACGAGGTATTCGGCGACAGGAACCCTGACGACGAGGAGGCGCGACATTTATCGGTAACTGATGCAGCGGAAAGGGATCTCGATTCTTTCCGAGAACTGTTTTCCGCTGCGCTCCGTGAACGAAGCACGCTGAAGAACAGGCAAGAAGCGGTTGAAACATCAATTGCCGCGCGGTCCGCCCAATTGAAGTCTGCTGAAGATCTCTTTCTGTTTCGGCTCAACAGTCTTGGATTTACGGACGAAGCAGATTATCTGGCTGCATGCCTTCCGGAAGAAGAACGTACAAACTTGATGCGCCAAGCCCGGAAGCTTGCAGATGAACAAACCGGCTTGATATCGATGGAGCGGGAAAAAACAACGCAATTGGAAACGGAGCAGCGAAAGCAGATTACGAACGATTCCCGCGATGGACTGGAGCAGACGTTGAGCGGCCTTGTCGTTGAACAGAAGGATCTTCAGCAGTCGATAGGCGGGATCCAACAGAGACTCGCGGATAACGAAAACCGGAAACAACTGCAGCGTGATAGGACCTTGGCAATTGAATCGCAAAAGCGGGAGTGCTCGCGATGGGACCTGCTCCATGAGCTCATCGGATCGGCCGATGGAAAGAAATACCGCAACTTTGCGCAGGGGTTGACGTTTGAGATGATGATTGGACATGCAAACCGGCAATTGAGAAAGATGTCGGACCGGTACCTTCTGGTTCGGGATGACGCCCAACCCTTGGAACTCAATGTGATTGACGATTATCAGGCGGGAGAAATTCGGTCCACCAAGAATCTGTCAGGTGGGGAAAGTTTCATCGTCAGCCTCTCTCTCGCGCTCGGCCTCTCCCACATGGCCGGCAAGAACGTCAGGGTGGACTCCCTGTTTCTGGACGAGGGGTTCGGCACATTGGACGAGGAAGCCTTGGACACGGCCCTGGAAACCCTCGCGAGTTTGCGGCAGGATGGGAAGCTGATTGGTGTCATATCGCACGTTTCCGCGCTCAAGGAACGCATCGGCACCCAGATTCAGGTCATCCCCCGGACGGGCGGAAGAAGTGTGATAGTCGGCCCTGGAATACGCCGGGAATAATCCGGCAGAGGCATGAGCTGGCGTTCTTCCGACGATTTGACATCGTTGCGAAGTTGACCGGGATGTTTTTTCCGGATAATCCAGAATTTTGCTGCAAACCATCTCGTTTTGAAGTAGTTTTGAGACACTATCCTGGTTGAGAAGATGACACCGAATGAAAAGCCGGTGTCATCTTCTTTTGGGAATCCATTCCTGTTGCAGGTGGATTTACCACACAAGGCATGGGGAGATTCCGCTAGTTGCCGGAGGAGAATATGTCTTCAAGCAATACCAAAACGCTGGCAGTTTGCGCATATCATAATGTCGGCTACTTTTGTCTGCGGGAATTGCTGCGACAAGGTGCGCGGGTAGGAGTTGTTTTCACCCACGAGGATTCTCCCTCCGAAGAGATCTGGTTTGCTTCGGTTCAAGAATTTGCGGAGCGCAACGGGATTCCCTGCCGTGTAACGGACATTAACCTTCCGGAAAATGTTGCATTTCTTCGAAGCATGAATCCGGACTTTCTCCTGTCTTTCTATTATCGATTCATGATACGGAAAGAAGTGTTGGATATCCCGCAAAGGGGAGCGTTGAATCTTCACGGATCTCTTCTTCCGAAGTATCGGGGGCGAGTACCGGTGAATTGGGCTGTTATCAACGGGGAGACGGAAACAGGCGCAACGCTTCATTATATGGTTGAAAAACCGGACGCCGGAGATATTGTCGACCAGGAGCGTATTCCTATTGAGTTTACCGACACCTCCCTGGATGTGTTCAACAAGGTGACCGATGCCGCGGTATGCATGCTCTCCCGCTCATGGCCGCTGCTTCTTTCGGGAAAGGCGCAACGGATCCCGATGGATCTGAGCAAGGGGAGCTATTTCGGTGGAAGGAAACCGGCCGATGGCCTCATCGATTGGAAAAAGAGCGCTGTTGAGATTTACAATCTGATTCGCGGTGTGACTCACCCCTACCCGGGCGCCTTTACCTATCTGAACGGTTCAAAGGTTTTCATCTGGAAATCGAGGCCTGTTCCAGGGGGCGGCGGGGATGGTCACATCGTTTCCGATAGGCCGTTGACGGTCGGAACCGGAGACGGTCTGCTGGAGATCATGTCTCTGCAGATTGAAGGGGAAGAAGAGTTGAACGCTGAAAGCTTCACGTCACTGTATCCGCTTGTCGGGAAACGATTCGAATCTTTTCTTTCCTAGGCTTGGCGGAAGAACGGAGAACAAATGTACGGTAGTAAACATCAACCGATGTCTTTGGTTTTTTCCTGCACCTTCGGGCAGAATCCACCTTGTGTCCATCCGGAAACTCCGGATGTGACACTCTTGGTTTCCATCAGGAAACCACCTAATCATCAAATTATTCGGGAGTCGCCATGACAATGAAAATTCTCATCCTCGGCGTGAACGGTTTTATCGGGAACGCTTTGACCCGCCGTATCCTTACAACAACGGACTGGGAAGTGTACGGGCTGGATATGAGCTGCGATAAGCTGGAGCATTCGATGGGAAATCCCCGTTTCCATTTCCTGGAGGGGGATATCACGATAAATAAGGAATGGATTGCCTATAACATTAAAAAATGCGATGTGGTTCTTCCGCTAGTGGCGATCGCAACGCCCGCTTCATATGTTCGGGAGCCGCTTCGAGTCTTTGAGCTGGACTTCGAGGAGAATCTGACCATTGTTCGGCAGTGTGTAAAATATAGGAAAAGAGTTGTATTTCCTTCAACTTCCGAAGTATACGGTATGTGTCCGGAGGCGCAGTTCGATGAGGATTCTTCACACCTCGTTCTCGGCCCTATCCACAAGGAACGCTGGATTTACTCCTGCGCCAAGCAGATGCTTGACCGCGTCATCTATGCCTACGGCAAACATGAGGGACTGCGATACACGCTCTTCCGCCCGTTCAATTGGATAGGTCCGCGCCTGGACAGCATTGACACAGCCAAGGAAGGGAGTTCACGGGTTTTGACCCAGTTTCTCTACAACATTATTATGGGTGAACCCATCAATCTGGTGGACGGCGGCAATCAACGCCGCTCTTTCACCTATCTGGAAGACGGCATCGACTGTCTTATGAAAATTATCGAAAACCGTGACGGGTGCGCTGATGGTGGGATATTCAATATCGGAAACCCTGAAAACGATCTGTCTGTCAAGGAGCTTGCCTTCAAGTTGCGCGACCTGGTAAAAGAATATCCACCGTACCGAATGCGGGCAGAATCGTGCAGAATCCTCGATGTTTCCTCGGAAGAATTCTACGGTGGCGGCTATCAGGACATTGTGACACGTGTTCCTTCCATAAGGAATGCATGGGAACGTTTGGGCTGGAAGCCCGTCACTCCCATCGACGAAGCATTGAAAAAGACGCTCGACTTCTATCTTATAGACGAAGGCGAGAAGATTGAGCGGTTCATAGGCCAATGATTCCGCCGGTTATCGCTCTCAAGGTGGATGTGGATACCTATGTCGGCACACGTGACGGTGTGCCGCGACTACTGCACATACTTGATCAATACGGGATCAAGGCCACGTTCTATTTTTCCATGGGGCCCGACAACTCGGGCAAGGCAATCCGGCGCATTTTTACCCGCAAGGGTTTTCTCAAAAAGATGCTGCGCACCAAGGCGCCGTCCACCTACGGCTTGAAAACGATGCTGTATGGTACTCTTCTGCCGGCGCCCGATATCTCCCAATCCCTGGCAGGGGTTATGAGGGAGGTTGCCCGCAAAGGACACGAAGTCGGTATCCATGCCTGGGACCATGTGGGCTGGCATGATAACCTGCCGCATATGTCATTGGAAATGGTGTCATCGGTCGTAGCAAGAGCTCGGGGGGCGTTCCGGGAAGTTTTCGGGGAGGACGCGAAAACCACAGCGGCACCGGGGTGGACGCTCACCGCTTCATCCCTTGCGGTCCAGGATCAGATGGGATTGCTCTACAGCAGCGATGCGAGAGGAAGATGTCCTTTTTTTCCGATGGTGGACGGAAGACGGTTCGAGACTCTGCAGATTCCAACAACTCTTCCGACACTGGACGAGTTGTTGGGTTCCGAAGGTCTTACAGAGGCCACTGTTAACGATTTCTATCTCTCCCGCATCGGACCGGGCCTGAATGTTCATACTATCCACGCGGAGCTAGAGGGGGCACGACTTGCGGGGGCATTTTCCGACCTGCTGCGAAGGGCAATTCATTCGGGGGCCCGTTTCTCGACTCTTGCAGAAGCTGCCGAGGAAGCGCTGAAGGATAATCCACCCACCTGTAACGTGGCAATGGAGGAGATTCCGGGCAGGGCTGGATTGGTAGCCGTGCAAAAGGCATAAACTCTCTTCAACAGAAACTGGTGATGTTACATAGTGCTTTCCAGTTCGACGATCAGTCCCCGAAGAAAATCGTATCCTTCCTGCCAGAAATCCGGATCATTGAAGTCAATACCTGCTGTGCGCATTGTATCGGCAGGGGACAGTGCGCCACCGCTTTCCAGTATCGAGACATACTTTGGAACAAATGTTTCCCCTTCAGCGAGATATTTGTTGAACAGGGAAAGCACCAGGAGTTCGGCAAAGGTATAGGAATAGCAATAGAAGCGTGAATGGATGAAGTGAGATATATAACTCCATCCCCACCGGTACGGTTCTATCATCTCGACTGCGTCACCATAGAGACGTGCATTCTCCTCCCACCATAGTGAGCAGATGTCTTCCGCCGACAGCAGACCCCTCTTCCGCTCCGTGTGAACCCGCTCCTCGAATCGTGTCAGGACAACCTGACGGAACGTGGTGGCAATGATATCTTCAATCGTGGCGCACAGGATGGGGATCTTATCTTTTGAGTCTTCCTCTCGTTGGATCATCAGTTTGGTCAGCAGCATTTCCCCGAACACGGAAGCCGTTTCAGCGAGAGGGAGGGGAGGGTGGTAGTTCAGCATGCTCTGGCGCTGGGCAAGGACAAAGTGCAGCCCATGCCCCAATTCATGGGCAAGGGTCGCCACATCCCGTAGGTTCCCTGTATGGTTGAGCAGAACGAACGGCGGGATAGATGGCGAGATTCCCATGCAGAAAGCGCCGCCGCTTTTACCGTGGCGGGGTTGTGCATCAATCCTTTCTTCCGAGAAAAACCTCTCAACAATAGTTCCGAACAGTGGGGAAAATTTCCCATATGCTTCCAATACCAATTTTTTTGATGTTTCGAAGGAATACTTACGATCCCTTCCTGGAACGGGCGCGTAGATATCAGTGTTTTTCAGTTTGGGCATCCCAAGCAGGCGCGCCTTGAGGTGAAAATATTCCCTGGCCAGATGATAGTTATTTTCGCTTACCTCCATCAGCCTTTCCACTGCCTGGGGATCCACCTCGTTTGCAAGATGTGTCGGTTCCATGACACCCCGATAGCCGCGAATCTCCAATTCCTGACCATGGTCGAGCGCCGCATTGTTGAGTATGGCAGTGAAAACGATGCCCTGTTCCCGGTACTTGGCGAGGAACGTGGCTAAAGCACGTTCCCTGACATTGCAATCTTGGTGATGAAGCAGCCCCAGCAGTTCTTCGCCGGTCATTTCCAGGCGTTCACCGTCAAACTCGAAAGCGTAACGGAAAGAGGAGGAAAGTTCATCGAAGAGATGGGTGAACGCCTCAACACCTGTCAGTCCTTTCTCTTTCAGAATACGTTCCTCGCGTTCCGGCAGTGTGTGAGGCCGGTATCGACGCAGGTTTTCCAAATAATGGCGGTAATTTGCCAGTGTGTCGTCCTTTGTATATTGCTGATACCTGTCCTCGGGGAGCGCAATCACTTCCAAATCGAAAAAAAGAATTTCTCTGGACGTCCGGTTGCCGAACTCCATGGCCCGTTGCGACAGTTTTTTGATTTCGATGTCCTCACTGTTTGCAGCAAAGAGGAGATACGCGTAGGTCTGGGGCTTTACGAGGGCTTCCTGTATACATTCTAGCTCAACGAGCGCGGATTTTAACTGCTTGCCGTTTAGTACCGCCACATTTCCAAAATATTTTTTGCGAAACTGGGCTGTCATGGTTGCCGTCGAAGAAAAGTCGGATTCCAGTTCGTGTGATGTTGAAGAAGGATACAGTAGTGTCATATTCCAAAGCGCAGTATCGTTTTTGAGAATCATTTTGGTATTCCTCTCCGATTACTGATAATTATTGTTACCCGTCACGTTTGCACATCTTTTCGGAGCTGTCAATCGGTACGTAAAATCAAGGTGTTAGGAAACACGAATACGGCCTTGCAAAAAAATGAAAAAGAGTGTTGACAATGTTGTGAGGTGTTTGGTATAACCCTACTTCCTTTCGGGGCGGCGCGGTCTGGCCGGGGAAAGAGAAGGCACCCCGGAAAAAAAGATTGAAAAAAGTTCTTGACGAAGTAAGATGGTTTG